>JACXTT010000276.1_pt1 | contig 84720 bp, 78 predicted proteins | sample 9270951 | NCBI WGS metagenome assembly JACXTT01 (sample SAMN15532306, study PRJNA645909) | rock metagenome | isolation source: weathered quartz diorite | place: Puerto Rico | collected 2017-06-21 | reverse complement strand
AGCGAGATGTAGCCCGCCGGGCCGACGAGATTGGCCTGCTTCATGCGCAGCTCGATCATCTTCGCGTCGTCCGACGCATAGCCGAAGCAGGTCCACACCAGCTCGGTGCGGCCCACGCCCTTCGGCAGCACCTGGCGCACGGCGAGGCTGTTCATGATCTGCTGCAGCACGAACCCCGGGAACACGGTGAGGATCTGCAGCGTGACGCCGTCGCCGATCTCGTCCACGGACTCCAGCATCTGCGGCGCCTGCAGCGCGTAGCCGCCGCTCGCCGAGCGCATGCCGGCCCGCTCGTACTCGTCCCCGGACGGGTCCGACTTCATCATGGTGAAGCTGACGTGGCTGCCGCCCTCGCCGCCGACGACTACCCCGCCTTTCTGCTCGAGCCGGTTCAAGCGGAAGGTCGAGAAAAAAAGATGCAGCAGGCTCGCGTGGTAGGTGTCCTTCACGTTCTCGAAGTAGAGCTTCCAGTTGCTTTGCAACACCTGGGTGTAGCCGCCGAGGATCTTTACCCGTTCCTTCATCACGCGGCGAATCCTCGCCGCGACCTCGGGACCGATGTACCGCTCGATCGCCGGCGTTTTGCCGGAGAGCGTCGCGAACATCAGTCCGCAGAAAATCTCGACACGGAATTTCCGCGGTGCCTGGCTCTCCGGCTCGGCGTCAAGAGGCATGCCGCCCTTGCCCTGCACGCCGCGGCGAAATGCCACCGCGGTGAGGTCGCCGCGCAGGTCGTAAGTCCAGTTGTGATAGACGCAGGCGATCTCCTTCGCGTTGCCGCGGTCCGCGAGGCAAAGGAGCGCGCCGCGGTGCGCGCAGCGGTTCTCGAAGCAGCGGATCGCGCCGGTCTCGTCGCGCGTCACCACCACCGGCATCTCGCCCACGAAGGTGGTCTTGAAGTCCCCCTTTTCAGGCAGCTCGGCCTCGAGCCCGAGGAAATTCCAGGTATCGCCGCGGTAGATGCGCTCCTGCTCGCGGCGGTAGACGTCCCCGTCCTGGTATATCCAGTAGGGAACGCGGGCCAGGCCTTCGGGCGGCCAGGCGCGTGGTGCGGGGACTGCGGACAAGGGAATATCCTTACCGTGAAATTCGTTCAGGCCGATTCTAGCACCGGTAAAATGGTGCGAGACCGAGGAGAAAGTCGATGAGGCCCACGATCGCCAGGCTGCTCGCCGCCGCGCTGTGCGGATTTCCGCTTGCGCTGCACGCGCAGGCATACCCGAACAAGGCCGTGAGGATCGTCGTGCCCTTCCCCGCCGGAGGCAGCGCCGACGTCATCCCGCGCATCATCGGCGAGAAGTTGTCGCTCAAGTGGGGCCAGCCCGTCATCGTGGAGAACCGCGCGGGCGCCGCCGGCAACATCGGTGCGGAGTACGTCTTCAAGGCCGAGCCCGACGGCTACACGCTGCTGTCCTCGCCGCCGCCGCCTCTCATCATCAATCCGAACCTGTATCGGAATCTTCCCTTTGACCCGACACAGTTCGTGCCAGTAGGCGTCATGGTCGCGATTCCCAACGTGGTTCTCGTGAATCCCAAGGTGCCGGTGAACAGCCTCCGTGAGCTGATCGCCTACGCCAGGGCGAACCCGGACAAGCTCAACTACGCCTCGCAGGGCAGCGGCACCACCTCGCACCTCACCGGCGAGATGTTCAAATCCATGGCGGGAGTGCGCATTACGCACATCCCCTACAAGGGCAGCGCGCCCGCGCTCACCGACTTGCTCGCCGGGCAGGTGGAGATGATGTTTGACAATCTCGGCGTGTCGCGACAGCACGTGGTAAGCGGCAAGCTGAAGCTGCTCGCGGTGTGCAGCGAGAAACGCGTCGCGTCGCTTCCCGACGTGCCGGCTCTTGCCGAGATCCTCACGGGATTCGAAGCAGTCGCCTGGTTCGGCATCGTTGCGCCGCCTAAGACGCCCATGCCGATCGCCGAGAGGATCTCAGTCGCCGTCGCCGAGGTGTTGAAGCTGCCCGACGTACAGAAGCGCCTTGTCGATCTCTCCGCCGAGGCGATCGGAAATACGCCGGCGCAGATGGCGGCGTTCATGAAGAAGGACGCCGAGCGCTGGCGCGGGGTGATCCGCTCTGCCGGGATCAAGGCAGACTAGATGAGCCTGCCGCGAATTGCCATCGCCACCGGCGATCCCGCGGGGATCGGGCCTGAAATCGCCCTCAAGGCCGCGCTGGCCGTGCAGGTACGGGAAATCTGCCGGCCGCTGCTCGTCGGCGACCGCAGCGCGCTCGAGGCGCATGCCGATGCCTGCGGTCTCAAGCCGGATCTCCGCTGCGTGACGCGCGCCGCCGATGCGACCTGGAACGACGGCGCGCTGCCCCTGGTCGAGCGCAGGCAGTTCAAGCCCGGCGAGCTGCACATCGGTGCAATCGCCGCGCCGCACGGCGAAGCCGCGCTCGATTCTGCGAAGACCGCGATCGACGCGGCGCTGGCCGGCGAAGTGGACGCGGTCGTCGCCGCGCCGCATACGGAAAGCTCGATCAAACTCGCCGGAATCGAGTTCGACGGCTATCCCACGTTCGTCGCGCGCTGCGCCGGCGTTCCGCCCGAGGACGCGTTCCTCATGATCTGCTTCGGCTCGGGCGGGACCGAGATGCGCATCGCTCATGCGACGCTGCACGCAAGCCTGCGCCGCGCGATCAAGCTCGTCACGCGCGACCGCGTACTCCACGCGATCCGTTCGGCGGATTCGGCGCTGCGCCGCATGGGCATCGCCCACCCGCGCATCGCCGTGTCGGGGCTCAACCCCCACGCCGGCGAGGGCGGTCTTTTCGGCGACGAGGAGCAGGAGATCATCGGCCCGGCGATTGCCGACGCAAAGAAGAACGACGTCGCAGCCGAAGGCCCGTTCGGCGCAGATACGATGTTCCTCAAGAGGGGCTACGACGCCTTCGTCGTCATGATCCATGACCAGGGGCACATCATGGCGAAAACCCAGGCCTTTTCCGACACCGCGGCCCTCACCATCGGCACGCCGGTGCTATTCTCCTCGGTCGCGCACGGCAGCGCGCTCGACATCGCCGGGAAGAACCGCGCCGATCCGGGCGCGATCATCTCGGCGATCAGTCGGCTCGCCGGTACCTCCTCGGCGGGATAGAGGGATGGAAGACAAGCTGACGATTTCCGCTCTCCAGCAAATGAAGCGCGACGGACGCAAGATCGTCGGCGTGGTCGCCTGGGACACCGAGATCGCGAGAATCGCCGACCGCGCCGGCGTGGACCTGATCTCGGTGGGCGACTCGGTAGGCCTCAATCTCTGGGGGCACGCGACGGACGGGGAAGTAACGGTCGACGAGATGCTGATCTGCTGTAAAGCCGTGCGCCGCGGTGCGAAGCGCGCCCTGGTCAGTTGCGATATACCCAACGGCCCGACGCAAGAGGGAACCGCGGCCGCAGTCAGGGCCGCCGTCCGCCTCGCAAAGGAAGGAGGGGCGGACATGGTGAAAGTCTTGGGCGATCCCGGCGTGGTAGAAGCAGTCGTTCACGCGGGCGTCCCGGTTTTTGCCGAATTCCATGGCGAGAAGCTTTCTGCCGACGAACTGGTGGAGGAAGCAAAGCGATTGGAAGATGCCGGCGCCTCGGCTCTGGACTTCAGGCACTCCGGTCCCGTGGCCGGCCCTGCCGTCGTGCGCGCGGTTTCCATTCCGGTCATCGGGGGCTTGGGCGGCGGGCCTTGGCTCGACGGACGCGTGCGCCTGGCGCACACCGCCATCGGCTATGCGGCGAAGTGGATCGACGCCAAGACCGAGACCTACGGCAATGCCGCGAAGCTGAGCCTGGCTGCATTCCGTGCCCTGATCGATGACGTGCGTTCAGGCCGGCAGATCAGAGGCGGCTGAGATGCCTTCTGCGCTCATCGACGGCATCAAGACGAACTATGAGCTCATCGGCGAGGGCCCGCCTTTGCTGATGTACGCTCCTGCGGGCTTCGATGCCACCCTGGACAAGTGGAGGACGCAGGGTGTATACGCACGCATCAAGCTCCTCGATCATCTTCCCAAAAAATATACCTGCATCGTCTTCGACCGCCGCGAGACCGGTCAGTCGGGCGGCCGCGTCGAGCGCATCACCTGGGCGCACTACGTCACGCAAGGCAAAGGCCTACTCGAGCACTTGAAGTTCAAGCGCGCGCATCTCATGGGCGGTTGCATGGGCTGCTGCCCGGTCGTCGCCTTCGGCGTCGCCCATCCTGAAATGGTGATGAGCATGGTCCTCTACTGGCCGGTCGGAGGCGCGAAATACCGCATCAGCACCCACAAGCGCTTCGCCGATCATCTCGCGTACATCGAGCAGCACGGCCTCGCCGGCGTGGTTTCGCTGGTGAGGCAGGAAGGAAAGGCGTTCAACACCGACCCGAGAGGCGGGCCGTGGGCCTCGGTGATCAGGAACGACCGCGCTTTCGCCGATGCCTACGCGAATCTGGACCTCCGCAAGTACAAGCAGCTCGTCGCGGAAATGTGCCGCACGCTCTTCGACCGCGACACGTCTCCGGGCGCCGAGCCCGAGGACATGCTGCGCTCGGAGATCCCCGCGCTCGTCGTTCCCGGACGCGATACCTCGCACGCGACCTCGGCGGCGCGGTATCTGGAAGAGTGCCTGCCCAAAGCGGAGTACTGGGACATTCTTCCCGAGGCACAGACGGAAGAAACCGCGCCGACGCGGCTGTTGGAGTTCCTCGACAAGGCGAGTACCACGGCGCGCCGTTAGCGCGTTCGAATTGAGAGCGCGCAAGTCCGACGCCGACAGGGCGATCGGCCGCCCCCCTTGACGCGTCCTTTGCGAAATACTACCTTGCCTCGCTCGGGCCTCTGGAGATAGATTGCCCGGCAGTTGACCGCGGAACATGACGCCAGCATATGCGGCGAAGGGCTGCGGCGATTCCCGCACCCTCTCCCGGCACGGGGTTTCAGTAAATCGAGACCAGAGTCGGATAGGACCACAATTGATATGCCAACGCTGTGCAGTTCACCGTTAGTATTCCTGTGCGCGCTGGGTCTCGCTGCGTGTGGCGGAGGTGCCACACCGGACAGCGGCGGAAATAACACGTCCCCTCCCGGATCGCCGCCGGCGCCTACGGTTTCGCTGGGCGCGGCACCGAGTACGGTAGCACCGGGGGGCTCGACGCAGCTCACTTGGTCCTCGAGCAATGCCTCGAGCTGCAGCGCCAGCGGCGCGTGGTCGGGTGCCAGAGCCACCTCAGGCAGCCAGACACTCACCTCCATCATGGCCACGAGTACCTACACCCTGACCTGCACGGGCAGTGGAGGCAGTACCACGCGTTCCACGACGGTGAATGTAACCGGAGGCACCGGCGTGAACGGGACAGTGGATAGCGGTCTGGTCAACCGCCACCAGGAGAGCGCGAATCTGGTGTACGCGTTCACCGGTTTCAATACCACCGTCGGCATCCCCGCGGCTACGGCGCCGGTGACACAGGACACGGGCGCGTGCACGTTCCGTTACAGCCTTGCGGGGTTGCCAGACGGCAACTACACCGTCGCGCTCACGACCGACACCGGCGCGACCTTCAAGCGCAGCGCGAACGTGACGCTGGCGGGCGCTGCCGCCACGCGCGATTTCACGCCGACGCGCGTGGTGCAGGTCGGCCCGGGGCGGCAGTTTACCGACCCGAGCCAAGTGACGGGCATCGTTCAAAGCGGCGACGTGGTCGAGATCGATGCCGGCGTATACAACGCCACCGAATCGATCTGGAACACCAGCAACCTCACCTTGCGCGGTGTCGGCGGGCGCGCGCATCTGGTCGCGCCGGCGACCATATCCAACCTAAAGGCCATCTGGGTGACGGCCGGCACGAACATCGCGGTGGAGAACATCGAATTTTCGGGCGCGGCGGTTCCGGACAAGAATGGCGCCGGTATCCGCGCAGATGGCCAGGATCTCGCCATCTGCGCCAGCTATTTTCACGACAACGAGGACGGCATTCTCGGCGGCGCCGGCAACGTGCTGATCGAGTACAGCGAATTTGCCCGCAACGGCGGCTGCGTACCTACGTTTGGATGTTCGCACAATATCTACATAGGCGGCGGCAACCGTTTCACCCTGCGCTACAGTTATTCGCATCACGCGAGCATCGGCCATTTGGTGAAGAGCCGCGCGCAGGAGAACCACATCCTCTACAACCGCATCATGGACGAGGCGGATGGCACCTCGAGCTACAAAATCGACTTGCCGAACGGCGGCCTGTCCTACGTCATTGGAAATCTACTGCAGCAAGGTCCGAACACCGACAACTCGACGATTGTGGCGTATGGCGAGGAGGGTCTCATCAACCCCAGCAAGACCTTGTACGTCGTGAACAATACGTTCGTGAACGATTTCGGATCGGGCACGTTCGTGTCTGCGGGGGGCAGTACCGCGACGCTGCAAAACAATTTGTTCGTCGGCAGCGGCACACTCGTCAGCGGCACGGCGACGCAAGTCACGAACCTCCAAACCAATACGCCGAACTTCGTCGACAGGGCCGCTTTCGACTACCGTCCTACCGCGACGACACCGGGTATCGATCAGGGGACAGCGCCGGGGCTCGGCGGTGCGTTCGATCTGACGCCGGTCTACCAGTACGTGCACCCCACGAACCGGGAGGTGCGTCCCACCCGCAACGGCATCGATATCGGCGCCTACGAGTACAATCCGTGAAGAAACCGAGCCGCTATCGGCGGAACTCGCCGAAGCCGGCTCGATCCGCCCGACCCTCCTCGCGAGGGCGGACGAACCGCAATCCACGCCCAGCTACAGCGACCGGATCTCCACCTTGCGCCACTTGATGGCGCCGCCGGGGGCATCCTTGGGGCCGCTGCCGAACTGCAGGGCAAACGGTCCCTCCGCGTGCTTGCCGTCCCGAACGTCGACGGTCTGGACGCCGTTCAGCACCACGGTCAGCTGCGAGCCTTTGGCGGTGATCTCGTAAGTGTTCCATTTGCCGCCGGCTTTGGGCATGGGCGAGACCTTCGCAACATCGACGATCGCGCCGGTGCCGTAGGACGGCTCGGGGCGCTGGTCGTAGATGTTCACTTCGTAGCAGGTGACGGCACCGACCTTGGCGCGATCGCCGCAGCGCAGGAAAATGCCGCTGTTCGTGGTGTGATCCGCCCAGAACTCAGCCCTGATCTGGAAATCCTTGTACGAGTTCTTCGAGACTAGATATCCGCCCTTGCCCTTGTCGGCAACGATCGCGCCGTTCTCCGCTCGCCAGTTGGCGTCACCGATGGGATTGAAATTGTCCAGTCCCCATGTGCCGTCCACGAGCTTCGTCCATCCCGAGCCGGACCACGGCATATACGAGCAGCCGACGGCGGCCAATGTCATCACAAGCAGCCCCATGGTCAGGGCGGATACGCGTTTCATGGTGATCTCCTCCTTTGCTTTGCGTTAAGCGGCTCGCGCTACTGCCAGGCGCGATTGTCAACGGTGTTCTCGTAGGTGGCGCCGGGAACGGTCATATTCCATTTGACGGTCCAGTTGTAAGTATCCTCGAAGCGCTCCCGCGTGTAGGGCTGCGGCACGGCGTGAAGCAGGCGCCAGGTCTGGAACTCGTGGGGCTCCAGGAGCCCGCCGGTCTCGCGGATGAAATAGTGGACGTAAGGCGTGGGGTCCTTCTCGATTTCCTTGACCGCCCTTGCCTGCGCGCGGAACATCTTCGCGAGGGTCGGACCGTCGAGGTCGTCGCCCGCGGCTTCGCTGCGCGTCGAGTGCGATTCGATCAGGATGCGCAGCCCCCACTTCTGCGCCACGCTGATCCAGGGCTCCATCACGCTCGCCGCAGCGACCTTGCCGTCGCGAACCGCTTCGAGCCGCTTGAGCATCGATCCCGCGTTGGTCCTCTTGACGTGCTCCTGCGCAAGGAACCCCTCCATCATCTTCAGCGTGGTGAAGTCCGAGCCGTTGTTCGGCGTCACCGCGATCGGCTTGTCTTTCAGCATCTCGGGCTCGTAGTACTTCGAGTCGCGCGCGACGACAATGGCGAACTTCGACATGGAGGCGCCCAGGGCAACGATCTTGCGCCCGCGCAGGCCCTGCGTATTGGCTTCGACCGCGCGCTTCATGATTCCCCACTCGCACATGCGATACTGGTCGATGCCGCCTTCGTTGTAGACCGAGTCGAGCGGGCGGTCGAAAACGGAATCGAACTTGACGAAGTGCGAGGTCGTGACCTGCGCCATGCCCGGCGTGGTCACGAACTCGAGGTCGAGGCCCTCGTCCTTGAAGAAGCCCTTGTCGCGGGCGACGAGCACGGGCAAGTCGTGCACCGCGTTCATCGTCGCTACCTGGGGCTTGGTTCTCTCCTTGACGGTCATGAAGCGTTCTCCTATGTGGACCGTGAGACTACCTCGGGCTCACGGCGCGATGCGTCCGTGACGATGATCCCTCCACATCCGCTCGGCTGTCAACGGCGAAGGGGCTTCAGCAGCACTCCCAGCCGGCCCCCTCGTGCACCACGAGCGCGTCCTTCAGCCAGGCGTAGGGAAGATCGCCGGCGACCACGTCCGCCACCGGCTTGAACAGCTTGAACTGGTAGCGCTGTTCCGCGATCCAGAACATGACCACGGTCTCGAGCGGCGCGCAGCCGGGGAGTGTGCACGCGACCTCGGCAACGGACACCGCCGCCTCTTTCCGGAGGCCGAAGCGCGCGCGCGTCCACTGCTCCACGCGGTCGACGGCCTGGAGGCGTTCGGGACCTTTCCTGACGGACGCGAACATGGCTTCAGCCTATCAGAAGCGGCGTTGCATGAGAAAATGCACCGATGGCGCACCCCGACCGCTTCCTCCTCGCCGGCGTCATGGGATGGCCGGTGATGCATTCGCGCTCGCCGATGATGCACAATTACTGGTTCAACAAGCACGGCCTCGCCGGAAGCTACGTGCCGCTCGCGATCCGGCCCGAGGATCTCGCCGCTGCCTTGCGCGGACTTCATCCGCTGGGATTCGCGGGCGTCAATGTGACCATCCCCCATAAGCAGGAGGCGATGAAGATAGTCCACGAAGTCGACGCTCTCGCCAAGAGCATCGGCGCGATCAGCTGCGTGATCGTCAGATCCGACGGGGCGCTCGCCGGAACCAACAACGATTGCTACGGCTTCATCCAGGCCGTGAGGCAGGAGCAGCCCGGCTGGCGAGCGGACGCCGGGCCTATCGTGGTGATCGGCGCCGGCGGCGGCTCGCGAGCCGTTTGCTACGGCCTTGCGCAGGAGGGCGCAAGAGAGATTCGCGTTGTCAACCGCACGGCTGCCCGCGCCAAGGGCATCGAGGAGGAGTTCGGCGGACCGATCAAGGCCCTGCCCTGGGAGCAACGCAACGAGGCACTGGAAGGGGTGGCGATGGTGGTCAACACCACGAGCTGCGGCATGGTCGGCCGGCCGGCCCTCGACATCAAGCTGGACAAGCTGCCGAAGAGCGCGCTTGCCGCCGACATCATCTACATTCCGCTCGAGACGCCATTCCTCGCCGCGGCGCGCAGGCGCGGCAACCGCGCCGTCAACGGCCTGGGCATGCTGCTCAACCAGGGTCGGCCGGCGTGGAAGGCGTGGTTCGGAATCGAACCCGTGGTGACGGCCGAGCTGAGAGCGATGGTCGAAAGGACGATCTGAGCGAAAGGTTCAATCGAGCTTCGCCCGGAAATGATCCCAGGTGCGCTTGAAGAGGCCCGCATTCCAGAGTTTCTCGCGGCACAGCGCGATCTCCTCATCGCTGAAGGCATAGGGCTTGCCGATCTGCAGCGCCATGTACTGCCGGTAGGCGTTCTCCTCCATGTAGTTCGCGAGCACGAAGGCCTCGACGATGTCCTTGCCGACCGTCACCGCGCCGTGCGACTTCATGAGCGCCGCCGGACGGTCCCCGAGCGTCGCCGCCAGCCGGTCAGCCATAGCGCGGTTGTTGATCGAGTTGGGCGAATCGAGCAGCGGCACCGGATAGACGAGCGAGCCCTGCGCGTAGACCGGCTTGTAGCTCTCGCCGACCATGGTGAGGAAGGTCGACCACTTCGGATGCGCGTGCACGATCGCCTTGACTTCGGGTCGAACGCGGTAGATGCCGCAATGCAGGTGACGCTCGAGCGGCGCGTTGCCCTTGCCTTCGATCTGGTTTGCTTCGAGGTCGATCGTGCAGATGTCGTCCGCCGTGAGCCGGCTGCGCTGGCACGACCCGATGTTGATGAGGACGCGGTTGTCGTCGAGGCGGACGCTGCAGTGGCCGTTGTAGTCGATGATGTCGGACTGCTCCAGCATCCGGATGCAGTCGACCAGCTGCTGCTTCAATTCGGCCGTGGCTCCGACTCGCTGCTTCAATTCGGCTGCTGACATGGCCTGCTCCCTCGATAATCCCTACCAGTTGACCTCGCTGCGGACCTGGCTGCGCCACAGCTCCCAGGCGCGCATGCCGGCGGTCTGGTTGACGGCGTCGGAAAGCCGGCCTTCCTCGAGGTCGAGCGCGGCGATCGGCGCACCGCCCTTGAGCGCCGTGGTCCAGTGCTGGATGCGGGCATTGACCTCGGTATACACCGCCCGGAACACCGCCGTCTGCAGCGTCGGCCCGCACGCCACGCTGCCGTGCGCGCGCATCAGCGCGACGTTTTTCTTGCCCATGACGGCGGCGAGGGCCGCTCCCTTGGGCGCGTTGCTGACCAGCATGTCTGTCGCGCCGAACTTCTTGTGGATGTCGAACACGGGCACGCCCTCCGCGATGAAGGCCGCGTTGTGAAACATCGCCTGCATGGGCACGCCGACCAGCCCGAAAGGGATCACCGAGGGCGAATGGCTGTGGACGATCGATTGAATATCGGCCCTCGCCCTGTAGATCTCACCGTGGATGAATCGCTCGAGGAAGCTGGAGCGGCCCCCGGCATTGCAGGGATTGCTCTCCAGATCGTACTCGATGATGTCATCTGGCATCACCAATGCCGGGGCGATCGAGCGCGCCATCAGATAGCGCTCGGGCGACCGAGGATGGCGCATCGAGACGTGTCCGAAGGCGTCGACGACGCCCTGAGCGACGAGGATGCGGCTGGCCGCCGCCAGGTCCGCGATCTGTTCGGCCGAGACCGGACCGCCCGATGAGGGTACGTCGCCGTTCATGCTTTCACCGATCCAAGTTTCGAGAATTCCCTTTGCTCATCGTTCCCGACATGGGGGTTCTTCGGGAACCCGCGATGGCAATGATAGCGGAACTGCACGGCGCCTCGACCCTCGATTCGGGACCCGAAAAATTCCCCGGGGAGTCCTGACTCAGCTCCAGGGGCGCAGATCGACAATTTTCACGGGTAGTCTGGAGGTCCTGTCGACGATCACCGTGGCGAAGGCGCGTCGAATCCGTAGAGGCAGAAAACCCAGCTCCGATTCCCTTCTTCCCAGCTCTCCGGGAAGGAGGTCGATCGACGCGATCGCTTCGGGATTGAGCTTTTTCAACTCGTCCAACGGCATCGCTTTCTGGACCACGGCGTCGCGGACCACCTCGAGATCGGCGTAATACTTCGGCAGCTCGGCAACGTCGGGGCCTCCACTCAGGACGGAAAGGATCAGTTGCTGGGCTTCGCGAGGATCGGTCGGCAGGACAGAGCCCACGAACTGAGGCCTGCCCAGCGGAAAACTGCGGAACCTCTCGATGCGGGCCTCTGCGAGTCGTGACGCTTCGATGTCCGCAACGCGCACCATCTCGAACCTGTCCTTGACGAAAACGATGTAGCCCGGCCGGGCGACAAAGACCACCGAGGCCCCATAGACCAACGCCGAAAGCTGAAGGAATGCGATCACGGACAAATCGAACTTGAGCCCTTTCTTACCTGATTTGAAGACGACGAAGGTCAGCAAGGGACCCAGTGTGACGTCGACCCCGACGATGAGGAGCAGCAGCCCGAATCCGCCCAGGAGCTGGAACAGAGGCGGCGGATACCAGACCAGGATCATGGACGCGACGGAGATGACGGCCACGAGCGCGCTGATGCCCAGATGCAGTGATGCGGCGCGAACTCGCGTCATTCCGGCGGGGGGCTGGATATCGCTCGCTGAATGCATGAGAAAATACCCGGCGCGAAGTCATCATTGGAGGGACGCAGGTGGAAAAAGTTCTGGCTGCGGTGAGAACAGGCCCGGGGAGAACCGAGATCCGCGAGTTTCCCATGCCGGATATCCTGGAGGATAGCGCGCTCATGAAGATGGAGGTCGCCGGGATCTGCGGGACCGACGTGAAGCTGTACAAGACGCCGCCGTCCAATACCCCCGTGATCATGGGCCACGAGAACATCGGCACGATCGCCAAGGCGGGCCGCGAGTTCACCCGGCGCAAAGGCGTCAAGGAGGGCGACCTGGTGTTCGTCGAGCACTACGTCATGTGCGGCAAGTGCGAGTGGTGCCACCTGGGCCAGTACCGCCACTGCGAAAACACCGACTGGCGCACCAACCCCGACGGCATCCGCTACGGCTATACCTCGGCCGAGAGAGCTCCCCATCTGTGGGGCGGATTTGCGCAATACGTATACCTCCCGTGGAATGCCGTCGTGCACCACGTTCCGAAGGGCGTCACGCCGGAATTGGCAGGACTCGTCACCCCCATGGCGAACGGCGTCGAATGGTCGCTATTCGACGGCGGCGTAGGCTACGACTCCAGCGTGCTGATCCAGGGCCCCGGGCAGCAGGGTCTCTCGCAGACCGTGATCTGCAAACAGGCGGGCGCCTCGCTCATCATCGTCACGGGCACCTCCAAGGACGCCGCGCGGATGAAAGTCGCCAAGGAACTCGGCGCCGACCACGTGATCGACGTCCAGAAGGAGGACCCGCTTGCGCGCATCAAGGAGATCACCGGGGGCCGCGGCGTGGATGTCGCTCTCGACTGCACGGCGGGGGCCGGGACTCTCCCCGTCCTGCTCGGCGTGGAGGCCTTGAAGCGCAAAGGCGGGACGATCGTCGTCCAGGGCGAGATGAAGGAGTTCCCGAATTTCCCGCTCGAGCGGGTCACGGTGAAATTCATCACAATCAAGAGCGCGCGCGGCCACAGCTACAAGGCCTGCGAGCTCGCTCTCGCCCAGCTCGCCTCGAAGCGTTTTCCGCTGGAGAAGGTCACGACGCACAGCTTCGGGCTGAAGGACGTGGACCTCGCCATCCGTTCGGTCGGCGGCCAGGGCGTGCCCGACGTGATCCACGCCTCGCTCATGCCTTGGAAGTAGGTTTTTCTCCTTGTAGCCCTGCGCGTCACTGCAATGCCGCGGCCATCGCGTCGGCGGTCAGCGTCTGCGTGGCATCGACATAGGTTCCGCCGGAAGCGACGAAGCTCCGCGCCTTGCGTCCCGCCGCTAGGCTCGCCTGCAGCGCCGCCTGGTAGTTGCCGAGCTGTGTATAGACCTGCACCGTCCCGTTGGTCCCAACGACGAACAGGCCGCGAGCGGGATTGGCCGCTTGCACGAGCGGCGTAGCCGAGGTCGCCAAGGTCGTCGCAACGCCGCCGCGGAAGACATGATGAAGCAGGCCGGCGCTGGTCAGATTAAGCACCATGCCGCTTGCCGCGTAGCTATTGAAGGGGGTGGCTTCGAGCGACGGCCAGCCTACGACCAGGGTGGCCGGCGCGTTGGTCACGTCGATCAGCGTGATCGCATGAAAATCATCGGTCGCGGTCGCCTGGCCGAAAGGCTGGACGAAACCACGCACCTTGAGCGGCGTTGTCGCCGCGATCCCGGTGAGATCGAGCGCTCCGGTCGCCACCTGATATGAATTCGGATTCGCGTCGTTGCCCGGCGTCGTGCCTGTGCCGGTGAAAGTGAACAGGCTGATCGGTCGGCCGTCGATCCTGTCGAGCTTCATCGCGACGGTCCCGGGGGAAACACTGTTGACGCTCCCGTTCAGCTGCGTGATGAGCAGGCGCACCAGACCGCTGCTCGCGTCCATGGCCGTCGACCCAACTGTCGTGTTTGTCAGAGTCCCGAGCACGGTCACACGCTGTCCAACCGAGATATCGCCGGTCGCGAAAGTGCCCGTCGCGCTCTGCTTGATCACCTTGGTCGTCCCGCTAGCCACGGTCACGGTCACGGTGTCCCTGAAAATGAGCGTCCCGCTGCTTCGCACGAGTTCCGCGCCTTTCACCACGAACGTCGTGCTGCTGCTGCGCGAAATGACGTTGCCGGTCAGCGCGTCGCTGGTGCCGAAATGAACGCTCGATCCGGCGAGCACCTCGGTCGCTATGAATCGGCGAGTGGCGAGATTCAGCGTGCCAATCGCCACCGTGGCGGTGAATCGCGGTTGCTGGGAGAGCGCGGTCAGGCCGGCGCTTCCCCGGAAGTTCGTCTGGTTGATTTCGAAGGTCGTATTGCTGTCGGTGAGGAAGGTCACGCGCCCGTGGTCGCCTTGGAGCAGATTGAACGGCCGCAGAATGAGCGTGAAGCTGCCTGCTTGCGTGTCGACCGCGTCGAGCGGCCCCCGGATCCGGTGCGGTTTAGGAGCGTCCGGATTGACGTCGGCCACGAGCAGCGGGTTGACGGTCAAGATCGGGCTCGCCGGAACGCTCATATCCACCAGATTCGAGGCGGCCAGATTGAAATCCAGATCGAGGAGCGAGGACACCAGCGGCGCGATCACGAGCTGCCGCGCATTGTCGAGCTTGACGCTCATCGTCAGGGTCGTGACCGGGCTGTTCTGGCTGTCGCGGATGTTGCCGGGCGCGATCGCCACCGGGGTCCCGGTGCCATCATCGACCCGGATGTCGGCGTTCGTGTAATCGACGTTGAGCGCCGCGCTGACGTAGGTCCCCGCGGGAATCGTTGCCCCCGTCACGAACTCAGTCAGGTCCACGGACCGCGCGAAGTCCACGCGCGTTCTCTGCGGCAAGGTTTCGACGACGGTGCCGTCGGCTTGGGTCAGGGTGAGCGAGGTGACATCGACGGTGTAAGTGAGGAAGTCGCCCTGTGCATCGGTCAGGCCGATGGCGACCACGCTCTCTTCATCGGTTTTATTCTTGCAGGCGTTTAAACCGAGGGCCACCGCCGCACCCAAGGTGAAGGCCGTGAGCAGCCGAAGGAGAGAGCGTCCTTTCCCTAAACTCCGTAGCCAAGTCATGTGCGTATCTCCTCTAAGGACAGGAGCTGGTTCCGATCGAGAACGCGTAACGGTGTGCACGGTTGACCGAAGGCAGGGATCATCGGCAAACGCAACGGCAACGTCAGCTAAGCGTCAGTTGCGGGCACTTGCGGCCGGGAATTACGTAACGGAGTTGTGAGCCGCACTGCGTGATGCTGTTCCTTCAACCGACTCGCCGCGGATTGGCGACGCCGTACCCCTGCGCGTAGTCGATGCCGAGAAGCGTCAGCTCCCTCAGGGTCTCGTCGTTCTCCACCCATTCGGCGATCGTCGGGATACCCAGCACCCGCCCGATCTTGGCAATCGAATCGACCATGGCGCGGTCGAAGGGATTGCCGACGAGATTGCGCACGAACGCGCCGTCGATTTTGAGGAAGTCGACGGGCAGCGACTTGAGATAGGCGAAGGAGCACAGCCCCGAGCCGAAATCGTCCAGAGCGAAGCGGCAACCGATGCTCTTCAGGCTCTTCAGGAAATGTATCGCTTTCGAGAGGTTGCGGATGGCCGCGGTCTCCGTCACCTCGAAGCACATTGCGGTGGGCTCGATGCGGAACGAGGTGATTTGCTGATGCACAAACTTAAGGAACGCCTCGTCGCTGAGCGAAGATCCGGACAGGTTGATCGCGACGATGCGTCGCGGATCCGCGGCGATCCTGCCCTCAGACACGAGACGGCAGGCGGTTTGCACCACCCAGCGGTCGAGCTTGCTCGGCATCAGGTTGTAGCGCTCTGCAGCGCCGATGAGGGCATCGGTGGGAACCGGCTTGCCCTTTTCGTCGTTCATGCGCAGCAGCACTTCCTGATACTCGCTTATCGCCAGATTGCCGCGCAGCGCCTTGGCCGGCTGGACCATCAGGTACATTCTGTTTTCCTGGAGAGCGCTCGTGATCCGGCCGGCCCATTCCATGTCGCCGCGCCGGCGGGAGACTTCAGAATCGCTCGGCTTCAGGATGTGTACGCTGTTTCCTCCCGCCTCCTTCGCGGCGTAGCACGCGAGATCGGCCGCGCTCATCAGCTCACCGATGTTCGCGCTTTCCCTGCTGATGACGACCACCCCGATGCTCACGCCGATCTCGAAAACCTTCTGGTTCCACACGAAACGGAAGTCGGTGATCGCCTGGCGCAACTTCTCGGCGATTTCAAATGCCTTGTTTTCGTTGCACTGCATGAGGAGTACGCCGAATTCGTCGCCACCGAGGCGTGCGAGAGTATCTGTCCCGCGGATGTTGTCCTTGAGTGTTGCCCCGAGCTGGAGCAGGAGGCTGTCACCGGCCATGTGCCCGCACGTGTCGTTCACGACCTTGAACTGGTCCAGATCGAGGAACATGATGGCGTGCGTGCTGTCCTCTGTTTTGGCGAGACCGAGCAGATAGCCGAGGCTGTGCTCGAACTGGCCGCGGTTCAGGAGCCCGGTGAGAGGATCGTGGCTCGCCCGCCAGGCGAGTTGTCGCGTCAGCGTGCGCGCGCGCGCCACGTCGGCGATGACGAGGAATCCGATGCACAGCATGCCCGACAGCAACAGCCCCAGCATGACCATGAACGTGAGACGGTTGTGTTCTTCTGCGCGTGCTTCGACGCGATCGAGCGGAACGTTGATCTCGAGCGCGCCCATCAGCTGGTGGACTTTCCACATTTTCCCCGTCGGAATGCCGTCCGCCACTCGCATCGCGACGGTTTCCGGACGCTGCTCGAGCCGGTTGTGGCATTCGACGCAGGTGGTGCTGGCGGCGGGATCGGCGCGCATATAGCGCAGCGTGTTGACTCCGTTGAGAGTCTCGATCCGCCAGACCGGTTTCCAGTCGATCGGTCCTTTGGGCTCGGAGCGGTCCTGGGCTTCGAGCTGTTGCCAAGCCCAGCGCTGGAACGAATCGGCCAATCCCTGGTTCTGCGCCAGGTTCCACTTGCTCAAGGGGCGGTAGTGGTAAAGACCCCCGTTGTCCTTGCTGGCGTGCTCGCCGACGAACTTGAGAAACTGGGCGGGCAGCGGCACGTTCCCGGGTTCGTGCACATAGGTTTCCGATGCGTAGCCGATTTTGTCGTGCTGCAGCTTGTTCACGACGCGCTCGGCGTAGACGGAGCGCGAGCTGGTGGAGAGTCGCGCGACGACCTCGGCCACGTCGAGCGCCTTGATCTCGATCAGCCGCTGCTGTCCGAGGTTCACCAGGTACCAGGTCGCTCCACCGACAGCGCAGAGAAAGAGCACGGAGATCACCGCAACGCGGCGCCGCAGACCGACGACGTTTACGTTGCGCGGGTCACTGAACGTCGGACTGGCGGGCGAACCGCTTCGCTCAAGTGTCTGCCAGCGCGACAGCAAAGAGCGAAAGCCGGATTCGCCTGAGTCTTCTTCCGTGGAGAGCATGGGTCCCTTCACCGCAAGCGCATCATGCGCCTTTGCCGCCTGAAAGTCAGGTCCACCGCCGCCCCACCATCACACGCGGAACGACTGGAGCGTCTCCGGGGCGAACAGTTCTTCCGCCTTGAGCCTGCGCTTGGAGAGCCCCTGCTCGTGGTGATAGCGCAGGAACGTTTCCAGCACATGGCGGTTGGGTTCGAAGCCGTAGGGCCACCAGTCTTCGCCCAGCTCCCTGCGGGCTTCTTCGACGTGCGCGACCTGCCAAGGAAGCATCGTTGCCAGCGCCATGGTGGTCGCGAGGGTTTCGTAGGTCCTTCGCTGCGCCTGCACGAAAGCCTTGTGGAGCGACTGCGCGATCCAGCGGTTCGCCCGGTACAGCTCGCGGCGGATCACCACGGTATGCATGATGGGGAAGATCTTGGTCTTGCGGTAGTACGCCTTCTCGATCTCGACGTAGTTCTCGAAGAGGCGCCTCACCGCGTCGGGGCGAGTCGCAAAGGTCGAGGGCGCGCGCGCGGTGTGCAGGGCGTCGATCTCGCCCTCCGCGATCATCTGCGCGAGCGTCTGCTTCGGCCCGATCGCCTTCAGCCTGAATTTCGCCGGCAGGTCGAGCTGGAGTTTCTCGTCGCGGCCGGGCTCTTCCTCGCCTCCGATCCAGTACTCGCAGCCCGCGGGTTCGACGCCGTACTCGTCCTGCAGAATGCCGCGGATCCACACCGGCGCGGTCATCTGGTACTCCGGCACCCCGATTCTCTTGCCGACGAGATCCTTCGGCTCACCGATGCCGCTCTTCGTGGAGACGAAAATGCACGAGTGCCGGAAGAAGCGCGACGGAAACACCGGGAGCGCGATGAACGCGGGATCATCTCGCATGAGCGACACGCAATACGAGGACAGCGACATCTCCGCCGCGTCGAACTCGCGGTTGCGCAGCATCCTGAAAAAAGTCTCCTCGACGAGGAGTTCGTGATAGATGAGATCGATGCCTTCGGGGCGCACGGTGCCTTCGGCGAGCGCGCGGGTTCGGTCGTAATCCCAGCAGGCGAGGGAGAGCTGGAGTCTGGGCATTCTTGTTCCGGGCAATCTGCCCCGTCACCCGCTCATGCGCTCGCCGCTCTCTCCCGCTTGCGGAACGCGCCGGGCGAGGGAAAAATCTAAACCGTCACCGGATCGGTGTCGAGCTCCGGGAAGAGGCCGTGCCTTGCCCCTTCCTTATAGTGCTGCCCGACCGGCAGCTCGATCGCGCAGGAGCGCACGCGCTGCGACGCCGGGTCGAGTCCCGGCACGCTCTTGCCTTCGCGCGCGGCCCTGGCCGCCCGAAGCAGGCGGCTTCGCGTCCCGACGATCCCCTTGTCGGTCATGCACAGATGCTCCTTGGTGCGGTCCTGGATCGGGCCCATGGATTCCTGCAGCGAAGCGTCCTGCATCGCAATGCCCTCCACGCCGCTGTAGGAGCGGCCGCGCCTCTGCGTCATGCGGTCGATCAGATAGTCGTTCGACTTGTTCGCGAGCGGAACGAAGGTGCCGGGAACGTACTTCACGTGGATCCCGGCGCCTTCTCTCATCGCTTTCACTTCCGAGGCGCTCAACGCCCGGCCCGGGTGATAGTTGATGCTCCAGGCCCAGCAGTGTTCGTCGTCGATCGGCACCCAGGCGTGCGCTCCGAGAGGGTGCCCTGCCCGCGGCGGAATGATCGTGTGCCAGGGCATGATCCAGGGCGTGATGCGCCAATAGTATTTGCCGTGTTCCGCTTTGCGCCGCGCGCCGATGAGAAGGCCGCCCTCGAAATCCACGACTTCGAAGACCGGCATGCGGTCCTCCAGGTTGTACTGGTTGCCCTTGCTGCCCTTGAAAAGCGGATCGGTCTCGAGCTCGCCCGAGTGCAGGAAGGACACATGGCTGGAATCGATCCCGCCCTCGATCGCCTGGAGGTAATTGGACTCCTGCAGGCGCTTGGAAACGAAGCGCCGCTCGGGGGACACCCTCACCCATTCGAGCTCGGGCGGCGCGGGCCTCAGCTCAGGCGGCCCCATGTAGATCCACACCACGTCGCCCCGCTCGACCGCCGGGTAGGATTTCAGCTTGATCCCATTGCGCATGCCCGACTCCTCGGGCTCCGAGGGCAGGTCCACGCACTGGCCGTTCACGTCGTATTTCCAGCCGTGGTAGGGACAGCGCAGGCCGCACTCCTCGTTCCTGCCGAACCAGAGCGACACGCTGCGGTGCGCGCAGAATTCGTCGATCACGCCGATGCGCCCGTCGCTGTCGCGGAAAGCCACAAGTTTCTCGCCCATGATCTGCACGCGCACGGGCGCGCAGTCCGGTTCCGCGATCTCCCAGGAGTGCAGCGCTGGGATCCAGTAGCGCCGGAATAGGTCTCCCATCAGAGTGCCGCGGCCGGTGCGCGTCAACTGATCGTTTTGTTCCTGGGTCAGCATGGTGCGGTCCTCAAGTCGAATGCGCGAAATCAGTCGGCGGTGGCGCCCGAGGCGCGGACGATCGGACCCCAGCGCTTGAGCTCGGCCGCCATGAAGGCCGTGAACTGCGCCGGGTCGAGGTCGCCAGGCTCGATGCCTTCGGGACGCAGCCGCTCGCGCACTTCGGGCGCCTGCAGCGCGCGCCGCACCTCGGCATTGAGCCGGCTCACGATCTCGGGCGCGATGCCCGCCGGGCCCGAGAGCGAAAACCAGATCGAAGCGGTCAGCTCCGGATAGCCCATCTCCCCGAAGGTCGGCACGTCCGGGAATTCGGGAATGCGCTTCGCCGCGCTCACTGCGAGCGCGCGCGCGCGGCCCGCCTTGATCTGCGTCGCCGCGGTGGTGAGCGTCGTGGAGGTCACGGGCACATGGCCCGCGATCAGATCGGCGACCGCGAGGCTCGCGCCCTTGTAGGGGACGTGGGTCATCTCGATTCCGGCGACCTGCTTCAGCTGCTCGGCAATCAGGTGTCCTTGCGTGCCGTTGCCCGGCGAACCGTAAGCTAGCTTGCCGGGTTCCTTCTTCGCATACGCGATGAACTGCTTCAGGTCCTGCGTCGGAAGCGCCGGGTTCACGACCAGCACGCCCGGCGGGCCCCCGAAGAGCGCGATGTGGGTGAAATCGCGCAGCGGATCGAACGGGAAGCTCTTCGAGAGCGCGGGCGCAATGCAATGCGTGGCGACACCCGAGACGACCAGGGTGTACCCGTCGGGCGCGGCCTTCGCGACGAGCTCCGAGCCGATAACGCCTCCCGCGCCTGCGCGGTTCTCGACGATGAAATTCTCCTTCAACGCCTCGCTCAGCCTTTGCGATACCAGGCGACCCAGAGTGTCGGCGGTTCCGCCTGGTGCGAAAGGAACGATGATGCGTACGGTCTTGGCGGGCCAACTTTGCGCGACCGCAACCGGGCCCCCGAGCAGCAGGGCGATGAGCACCGCCGCGCCCGAGGCGGCGTGCCGTGCGGGCTGCGAAAGGGATGCGTCCATCGGCGTCATTTTACCCGAGCATCGCGCTAGAATAGCCCTGCGCGCGCCTAGAGGGTCTATGTGCCAGATATAGGAACGGAAGTCCCATGGAAATCACAGGCGAACAACTGATTCCCTTGCCGCAGGCCGAGGTCTGGCGCGGGCTGAACGATCCCGAGGTCTTGAAAGCGTGCATCGCGGGTTGCGAAGCGATCGAGAGAGTGTCCGACACCGAGTACCGAGTTGTCATGGTGGCGTCGGTCGGGCCGGTGAAGGCCAAGTTCAACGGGAAGCTCGTGCTCTCCGATCTCAAGCCGCCGAATTCCTATTCGCTGTCCTTTGAGGGATCGGGTGGCGCGGCGGGATTCGGCAAGGGCAGCGCGCAGGTGTCGCTCAAGACCGAAAGCGCGGGCACGCGTCTGACCTACTCGGCCAAGGCGAGCGTCGGCGGCAAGCTCGCTCAGGTCGGCTCGCGGCTGATCGACGGCGTCGCGAGAAAAATGGCCGACGACTTCTTCACCGCGTTCAACGAGAAGCTCGCCGGACCCGCGGCCAAGGCCGCGGGAGCGGAAGCGCCTGCGACCGGGAAGCGACGGATCCACCCCGCCTGGTGGGTTGCCGGTGCCCTGCTCGCGGCCCTTCTGATTTACCTCGCGCTCCAGCCCGCTCACTGATTTCAGGTCATCCGTTCACCGTCACCCGGACGCTCGCGTATCCCGTAGAGTTTTCCTGATCGACCCAGCGGCACTCGATGTCGCCCGACTGCTCTGCGCGCACGAAGAATCTCAGGTAAGGGTTGGCGGCGATTCCGGCACCCATCGACGCGCGGAAGACTTCCACCCCGGCGTAGCGGCATTCGAAGCGGTGAATGACGTTGCGCGGCGTCTGACGGCCGAGCGCGTCGTAGCGAAACCCGGTTTCCATCGGGTGTTGGATGAGGACACGCACCTCGATGAGCCCCCCGCGCTGGGCTTCCCGCGGCACCTGAATTCGCGTCGTCATCGGCTCAGCTCCCGTCGATACAGGCGGCTTCGTTGACGACGATATCCGCCGCGTCGAACCAGAAGCTGCCGTCGGAAAACTGCGCGAGCGCCGTCACCCTTTGGGTGCCGTTCAGTCGCACGCGCGACTCGATCTCGGCGCGACCCGTTTGCGGGCCGAGAAAATAGGTCGCGATCAGCGGAACGGGGTTCTTCTCCGAAACGAGGTCGATCCGGCGAACGTGATCCGCCTGGCTCATGAGGCTGTCGACGCGCACGATCAGCGGGACCGAGTGCCCGTCGTCGGCGACCTGGGCAAGCTCGAGGCGCACCCGGCCCCTGCGCATTTCGGCTCCCTTGAGGATAGCTTGCAGCGTCCCCAGCGGCGTGTTGAGCATGCGCGCATCGATTCCCGGCGCGGGATTCACGCTCGGCTGCGCGAGCACTCGCCGCGGCAAGGCAAGCAGGGCGAGGAGCGCGGCGAGGAAGCGCCGGCGTGTGTTCAACCCAGCAGCGGCAGCTTGCGGATGCGCTTGCCCGTCGCCGCGAAGATCGCGTTCGCCACGGCGGGCGCGATCGCCGGCGTGCCCGGCTCGCCGATTCCGCCGGGAGCCGCCGTGCTCGGCACGATATGCACCTCGACCTTCGGCATCTCGTTCATGCGCAGCATCCGGTAGTCGTGGAAATTCGACTGCTCCACGCGGCCGTCCTTGAAGGTGATCTTCCCGTACAGGGCAGCGGTGAGCCCGTACACGATCGCGCTCTCGATCTGGCGCTTGACGATGTCGGGGTTCACCGTCATGCCGCAGTCGACCGCGGCCACGACGCGATGCACCTTCGGCGTGCCGTCCGAGCCGACCGAGACCTCGGCGACTTCGGCACACCAGCTGCCGAAGGAGAACACCACCGCGATGCCGCGGTGTACCCCTGCGGGCAGCGGCTTTCCCCAGTCGGCTTTCTCCGCGGCGAACTCGAGCGCGCCCTTGTAGCGCGGCTGCTTGCCGAGGAGCGCGCGCCGGAACTCGAATGGGTCCTTGCCGGCCGCGTGCGCCATCTCGTCGATGAAGCTCTCGAGGAAGAAGCTGTTCTGCGAGTGCCCGACCGAGCGCCAGAACCAGACCTGGAGATTTCCCGGCTCCTGGCGCGAGTACTCGATGTGCAGGTTCGGGATGTCGTACGGGCAATCGCGGATGCCCTCGACGCCGAACTCGTCCACCCCGTCGGGGGGCAGCTTCATGAAGTGCGACCCCTCCATGATCGAAGGCGAGGCGACGTTGGCGGTGAAGAGCGTCGCGACCCCGTTCGCATCCAAGCCGCCAGTCATCTTCGTCACCGAGGCCGGGCGGTAGAAGTAGCCGCGCGTGTCGTCCTCGCGGCTGTAGACGAGCTTGACCGGCTTGCCGGTGATCTTGGAGAGCACCGTCGCGCCGATCACCGGATCGGGGGCGAAGCGGCGCCCGAACCCGCCGCCCAGGTACATGGTGTTGACCTTCACCTGTCCGGGCTGGACTCCCGCGACCTGGGAGAGGATGCCCTGCGCCGGACCCTGGGACTGCGTCCCGGCCCAGATTTCGACCCCGTCCTTTTTCACCCAGGCGGTACAGTTGAGCGGTTCCATGCAAGAATGCGAGAGATACGGCGCTTCGTATTCTGCTTGGATCGTCTTTGCGGGCTTCGCGGCCTTGAAGTCACCTTCGTTGCGGCCGACCGCCCCGCCCGCCGCCGCCCCGGCGGCGAGCTGCTTCGAGATGCCCTCCGACGACAGCGAGGCGTTTGCGCCGTGGTCCCACTGGATCTCGAGCGCGTCGCGGCCGAGCTTCGCGGCCCAGTAGCCGTCGGCCAGCACCGCGACGCCCGCCGGGATCTGCACGACCTGGCGCACGCCGGGTATCGCTTTCGCCTTGACGTCGTTGACCGAGACGGCCTTGCCGCCGGGCACCGGCGGAGACGCGATCACCGCGGTGAGCATCCCGGGTAGATAGACATCGAGCCCGAACTTCGCCTTGCCGGTCGATTTGGCGACCGTGTCCAAGCGCTTGGTCCCGCTCTTCCCGAGCAGCGCGAATTGCCCCGGGTCCTTCAGCTTCACTTCCTTGGGCGGGGCGAGCTTGGCCGCCTTTTCCGCGAGCTGGCCGTAGGAGAGCTTCTTGCCGCTCTTGTGCACTACCGTGCCCTTCTCGGTGCGGCAGTCTTCGGCGTCGGCTTTCCAGGTCTCCGCCGCCGCGGCAATCAGCATCGCGCGCGCAGCCGCGCCCGCCTTGCGCATCGGCTCCCAGTGCCCGCGCACCGAGGTCGACCCTCCGGTCGCCTGCATGCCGAAGATGGGATTGGCGAACGCCTGATCGACCCCGGCCTGCTCGACCCGCACCCGCGTCCAGTCGGCGTCCAGTTCCTCGGCGACCAGCATGGGGATCGCGGTGTGCACGCCCTGGCCCATCTCCGAGAGACCGCATACGACCGTGATCTCGTTGTTCGGCGCGATGCGCAGATACGCGCTCATCCGCACCTCCTTCCCGGCGCCCTGAGCGAGCCGGGCCGCTCCCGGCAAGGTGAAGCCGACGATCAGGCCTCCGCCGGCCATCGCGGAGGTCTTGAGGAATTCCCGGCGCGACGCATTCATGGGTTTGGCGCGCATGATTACGCTCCTTTCGCGCTCGCGGCCGCGTCCTTGATCGCGGCGCGAATCTGGTTGTAGGTCCCGCAGCGGCAGATGTTGCCGCTCATCGCTGCGTCGATATCGGCGTCGCTCGGCGCGCGGTTCCTGGCGAGAAGCGCGCTCGCGCTCATGATCTGGCCGGACTGGCAGTAGCCGCACTGCGGCACGTCCTGGCGGATCCATGCCGCCTGCACCGCCTTGCCGGCCCGCGTGGCGCCGACGCCTTCGATGGTGGTCACCTTCTTGCCGGCCGCCGCGGACAGCGGCGTGACGCAGGAGCGCACGGCCTCGCCGTCGAGGTGCACGGTGCAGGCACCGCATTGAGCGATGCCGCAGCCGAACTTCGTTCCGGTCATGCGCAGCGAGTCGCGCAGCACCCACAGGAGAGGCGTATCGGGCGCGGCGTCGACCTCGCGGGTCTTGCCGTTGACAACGAGGGAAACCATGGAAACTCCTCCTGAACAAGACGGATCGATTTGACGGAGCATCTTATTCCGGCGCATCTTGGAAGTCCATCGGTGCGCCTCCCGTTTCGCCGCCACGCGGGCGGGCGAAGAGGACGACGCACTTCGTGCCGCCGAGGGCCGCACATGCAGTGCCCCGCGCCGTCAGCGCAGTGCAAGCCGCCAAGCCGGAGGCGAATAGGCTTAGAATGCGCAGCCGGCAAAGAGGCTTGCGGGCGGGCGTTGCCGCCACGGAGGCTTCGCGGCAGCGCAGAGACATCGCGCCGGAGCGCGCAAGGCCGGCAAGTTTGGAGGGGCGATCCAAATGAAATTCCTTGTATCGCTGTCGCGCCTGATCGATGCGCTGAACGAGCGCATCGGGCGCATCGTCTACTGGCTAATTCTGGTGGCCGTGCTTGTGAGCGCCGGAAACGCGGTAGTTCGCTATGTATTCAATCGTAGCTCGAATGCCTGGCTGGAGATCCAGTGGTACTTGTTCTCCGCGGTGTTCCTGTTCTGTGCGGGCTACACGCTCCTGCACAACCAGCACGTGCGCATCGACGTCATCGCCGGGCGCCTGTCGAAGCGGGCCCAGGCCTGGATCGACGTGTTCGGCACGCTGCTGTTCCTTTTGCCGATGGCAATCACGGTCATGTGGCTGTCCTGGCCCGTGTTCATCGACGCTTATAGGAGCCATGAAGTCTCGACCAATGCGGGCGGCTTGACCGTCTGGCCGGCACGGCTCATGGTTCCGATCGGCTTCTCGCTGCTCGTCCTGCAGGGCTTCTCCGAGCTGATCAAGCGAATCGCGTATCTGCTCGGCTTGATTCCCGATCCGACCGAAAAGGACGAAGGCCCGAGCCTGGAGGAGCAGCTTGCCGAAGAGCTGCGCAAGCAGCGGGAAGCTTCGGCATGATCGAATTCCTGTCCCACAACATGGCGCCCCTGATGTTCGCGGCGCTCGTCATCTTCTTGTTGATCGGCTACCCTGTCGCGTTCTCCCTTGCTGCGATCGGCATTTTCTTCGGGCTGGGGGGAATCGAACTCGGCCTGCTCCAGCCCACGCTGTTCCAGGCACTGCCGCAGCGCATCTGGGCGGTCATGTCGAACGACACCCTGCTCGCGGTGCCGTTCTTCACCTTCATGGGGCTCATCCTCGAGCGCAGCGGCATGGCCGAGGACCTGCTCGACACCATCGGCCAGGTGTTCGGACCGCTGCGCGGCGGCCTCGCTTTCGCCGTGATCTTCGTCGGCGCACTGCTTGCCGCGACGACCGGCGTCGTCGCGGCTTCGGTGATTTCGATGGGACTGATTTCGCTGCCGATCATGCTGCGCTACGGCTACGACCGGCGCTTCTCCACCGGCGTGATCGCCGCCTCGGGCACCCTCGCGCAGATCATCCCGCCCTCGCTCGTACTCATCATCATGGCCGACCAGCTCGGCCGCTCGGTCGGCGACATGTACGAAGGCGCCTTCATCCCCGGGCTGACGCTCGCCGGCCTGTATGCCGTGTACGCCCTCGTGATCACGCTGGTCAAGCCGGCGTGGGCGCCGGCGCTGCCGCTGGAGGCTCGCACGCTGCGCGAGCCCGACGGCTCGAGCGGCACGCGCTCGCTGGTCGTGCTGGTGCTCGTCGCCGCGGCCGCCGCGACCGGCTTTGCGAAATACAAGTACGGGCCGGACGGGCCCACCGACGAGATGCTGGTCGTGTCCACCGCTGTCGGGGTCGGCGTGGCATTCGTGGCCTCGGTGATCAATCATTTCACGAGGCTCGGCCTACTCTCGCGCATCGCGGAACGCGTGACGTTCGTCTTGATCCCTCCGCTTGCGCTGATTTTTCTGGTACTCGGTACGATTTTCCTCGGCGTGGCGACGCCGACCGAGGGCGGGGCAATGGGGGCGAGCGGCGCGCTCGCGATGGCGTTTACGCGCCGCCGCCTTTCGATCAAGCTGCTGAAGCAGGCGATGGACACGACCGCGAAGCTGACCGCCTTCGTCGTGTTCATCCTGGTCGGCGCCCGGGTGTTCAGCCTCACCTTCTACGGCGTGGACGGACACCTCTGGGTGGAAAGCCTGCTCACCAACCTTCCCGGCGGCCAGCTGGGCTTCTTGATCGTCACCAACATCCTCATCTTCGTGCTGGCGTTCTTTCTGGATTTCTTCGAGCTGTCGTTCATCGTCATTCCCTTGCTAGGGCCGGTCGCGGAGAAGCTGGGCATCGATCTCATCTGGCTCGGCGTGCTCTACGGGGTCAACATGCAGACCTCGTTCATGCACCCTCCTTTCGGCTTCGCGCTCTTTTACCTGCGCAGCGTGGCGCCCGCCAAGGATTTCACGGATAAGCTCACCGGCAGGCTGACCGCGCGGGTCACGACCGGGCAAATTTACTGGGGCGCGGTTCCGTTCGTGCTGATCCAGATCATCATGGTCGCGCTCATCATCTCGTTCCCGGGTATCGTGACGGGCGGGATCGCGAAGAAGCAGGCCGTGGACATCAGGAATATTCAGATCGAGGTGCCCGCCCAGGAGGCGCCCGGGGAACCGGGCGCCTCCGACCAAGGCTCCGAACAGGAACAGGCGGAAAAAGCCCTCGAGCGCGAGCTGGGCGGGGGCCCCGAGAAACCGGCGAAAAAGTAACAGCGGCAGCTGAAGACCCGCCGGAATGAGAAGCCCCGCTTTAGGCGGGGCTTTCAATTTTCTGCTTCCGGGATCTTCGTGTTCCCTAGCCTTTCTTCCCGGGCCCTCGCTGAGTCAGGCGTTCGGCGGCAATCATGAAGTTGTCGAAGCGGCTTTCTGCGACGGCAAACCACTGGTTCTGTTCGTTGCGGAATTTCTTCCAGGAGTCGTAGACCTTCTTGAACTTCGGGTTCTTCACCGCAAATTCGTCGTACACCTCGGCGGAAGCCTTGTAGCAGGCGGCCATGATCTCGTTGGAGAACGGCTGCAGCTTCACGCCGGACGCGAGCAGCCGCTTCAGCGCATCCGGGTTGAGCGCGTCGTATTTCGACACCATCCACACGTTGGCTTCCGCGCACGCGGACTCGAGAATCGCCTTGTACTCGGCCGGCAGCGATTCCCAGGCCTTGATGTTGACGAGCAGGTCGAGCTCGGGACCGCCTTCCCACCACCCCGGGTAGTAGTAGAACTTCGCCACCTTGGCAAAGCCGAGTTTCTCGTCGTCGTAGGGGCCGACCCATTCGGCCGCGTCGACCGTGCCCTTCTCGAGCGCCGGGTAGATGTCGCCGCCGGCGATCTGCTGCGGCACGACGCCGAGCTTGGTAAGCGGAAGACCGCCGGTTCCACCGATGCGCATCTTGAGGCCCTTCAGGTCCGCGACCTTGTTGATCGGCTTGCGGAACCAGCCGCCCATCTGGCAGCCAGTGTTGCCGGCGGGGAACTGAATGATGTTGTACTCCTTGAAGAATTCGCGCATGAGCTCGAGGCCGCCGCCGTGATACATCCAGGCGTTCTGCTGGCGGGCGTTCATGCCGAACGGAATGGCGCAGGAGAACGCGAATGTCGGATCCTTGCCGAAATAGTAATAGGTGGCGGTATGACCGCACTCCACCGTTCCGTTCTGCACCGCGTCGAGAACCTGCAACCCGCCCACGATCTCGCCGGCGGCGAAAACCTTGATGTTGAATTTGCCGCCGGTCGCCGCCGCGACGCGTTTGCCGATCAGATCCGCGCCACCGTAAAGCGTGTCGAGACTCTTCGGCCAGCTTGCCGCCATGCGCCAGTTGACGGCAGGAAGACCGCCTGTCTGCGCGCTGGTCCGCGTCGCCAGCAATGCGGCGCCGGCCGCCGTACCGATTCCGGCGTTCTTCAGGAATTCGCGTCTCTTCATTGGTGATCCCTTCCTTGGATGGAAAGCGGGCCGATTATACCTCCGCCGCCGGGAGGCAGAGCTCAGTTTCCCGCGATGGTCATTTCCCCGATGAGAATCGAGCCGGTGGTGCGCGAGCCGCGGGTGAGCTTGTCCGCCCCGATCGCCGCGACCGAGCGGAACATGTCTCGCAGGTTGCCCGCGATGGTGATTTCCTCCACGGGATAGCGGATCTCGCCTCCCTCCACCCAGTAGCCCGCCGCGCCGCGCGAATAATCGCCCGTGACGAGATTCACCCCGAACCCGATCAGCTCGGTCAGCAGCAGTCCGCGCTCCATCGTCCTGATAAGCCCCGCGAGATCGAGCCCGCCACCCTCCAGGATCAGATTGTGATTGCCGCCTGCACTTCCGGTGGTCTTCATTCCGAGCTTGCGCGCGGAGTAGCTGCCGAGAAAATAGCCGCGCAGCACGCCCTCCTTCACCACGTCGCGATCGCGTGTGGCGACGCCTTCGTCGTCGTACCAGGAGCTCGCCGGTGCGCGCGGCAGGTGCGGCCGCTCGACCAGGGTGACCTGTGGCGAGAAAACTTCCTTGCCGAGGCTGTCGAGCAGAAACGAGGCCTTGCGGTAGAGGTTCCCACCGCTCACCGCCGAGACGAAGGTCGCGAGCAAATCGTTCGCCACGGGCGCCTCGAACAGCACCGGCGCCTGGACCGTTCCGATCTTGCGGCTTCCGAGCCGTGCGAGGGCGCGCCTCCCGGCATAGTCGCCGACGGCTTCGGGCTCGGCCAGGTCCTGCGGGGAACGCTGCGATACGTACCAGTCGTCGCGCTGCATCCGGCCGTCCTCAGCGGCGATCACCGCGCAGGAGATCGTGTGCCGCGACGTGGGAAATCCTTCCAGGAAGCCGTGGCTGTTGGCTAGGGCGAAATGCCATTGCTGGCAGGAGACGCTGGCGCCCTCGGAGTTCACCACGCGCTCGTCCAGGCGGAATGCGGCGGCTTCGCAGGCCTTCGCGATCCCGATCGCCCGCTCGACGGGCAGATCCCAGGGATGGAAGAGGTCGAGGTCTCCCGGGTCGCGAGCCAGCTCCTCCGGGTCGGGGAGCCCCGCGCTCTCGTCCTCCGCGGTGAAGCGCGCGATCGTCAAGGCCGCCTCCACCGTATCGCGCATCGCGCGAGGGGCAAAATCCGCGGTGCTCGCGTGGCCTTTCCGCTTGCCGACGTATACGGTCACGGCGAGGCTCTTGTCGCGGTTGTATTCGACGGTCTCGACCTCGCCCTTGCGCACCGTCACCGTCTGACCGTAGCCGTCGGAGCTCTCGGTTTCACAGGCGCTCGCGCCTTTTTCGAGGGCGTACGCCAAGGCATCGGAGGCGATGGTCTTCAACGCGTCGAGATCGTGGGCGAAGCGGCTTGGAGCCATGCGGGGATGCAGCGGGAAAGACGCTATGATATCAGCTCGTCACTGCTTCCCTGGAACGTGCAGGCCGAGGAAAAGCCCAGCAAGACCGCGCGCAAACGCGCCATGCACGAGCTGCAGACTCTTGGCGAGCGCCTGGTCGGGCTCAACTCGGAGCAGCTCGCTGCGATCGCGCTGCCCGAAGACTTGCAGAACGCGATCGAGCGGGCGCGGCACATCACGAAGCACGAGGCGCGGCGGCGACAGCTGCAATACATCGGCAGGCTCATGCGCACGGTCGACCCGGAACCGATCCGCGAGAAGCTCAAGGTCTGGGACGGCGTCTCGACCGAAGAGACCGCGCGAGTCCACCGGATCGAGCGCTGGCGCGAGGAACTGCTGGAGAACGACGGCGCGATCGGCGCGCTGGTTCACGCGCATCCGGGGATCGATACGCAGCGCCTGCGCGCGCTCGCGCGCAAGGCGCGCGAGGAGCGCAGCGCGGGCCGGCCGCCGCGAGCCTATCGCGAGCTGTTCCGGGCGCTGCGCGATATCATCGCGGATTCGCAACCGGTTCCCGAAGATGACAGCGTATGAAGAGCTGCTGATCGGACTCGTTTCGATCAGCGACCGCGCCTCGAGCGGCGTCTACAAGGATGAAGGCATTCCAGCGCTCGAGGAATGGTTCTCGCGCGCGGTCGCGACCCCTTGGCGAACCGAAACGCGGCTCATTCCCGACGAGCGACCCGTGATCGAAACGACGCTCCTCGATCTCGTCGACCGGCGCGGCTGCCACCTGGTGCTGACCACCGGCGGCACCGGCCCCGCTCCCCGGGACGTCACGCCCGAGGCCACGCTCGCGATAGCCGACAAGACCATGCCGGGGTTCGGCGAGCAGATGCGCAGGATCAGCCTCGAATTCGTTCCCACCGCGATTCTCTCGCGGCAGATCGCAGTCGTGCGCAAGCGCTCGCTCATCATCAACCTGCCCGGCCAGCCCAAGTCGATCCGCGAAACGCTCGAGGGCCTGAAAGACAAGGACGGCAAGCAGGTCGTCGCGGGCATTTTCGCCGCCGTCCCCTACTGCATCGACCTCATCGGCGGTCCTTACGTCGAGACGCACGAGGAAGTCGTGAAGGCCTTCCGGCCCAAGTCGGCGATCCGCCCGAAAGCGAGTTGACCCGTGCGCGGGCTCCTGGACGCAATCGAAATCGAAACCGGAAAGAATCCGACGGCGAGCATCGTCTGGCTGCACGGGCTGGGTGCGGACGGCAACGACTTCGCGCCGATCGTGCCGGAGCTGCGACTGCCCAGGACGGCGATCCGCTTCGTCTTTCCGCACGCGCCGGTGCGGCCGGTGACGATCAACGGCGGCATGCGCATGCGCGCATGGTACGACATTGCGGACGGCGCGGACCGGCGCGAGGACGAGCGCGGCGTGCGCGCCTCGCAGGTCCTGATCGAAGCCCTGATCGGCCGGGAAAAGGAACGCGGGACGGCTGCGGGGCGGCTGGTGCTTGCGGGGTTCTCGCAGGGCGGTGCGATCGCGCTGCACACGGGCTTGCGCCATCTCGAGCGCATCGCCGGAGTCATGGCCTTGTCCACTTACGTGCCGGTCGGGGAAAAGCTTTCCGCCGAGGCGAACGCGGCGAACCGCGATGTCCCGATTTTCATGGCGCACGGCAGCGACGACCCGATCATCCCGCTCGGCCAGGCCGAGCAGTCGCGCCGGCTCTTGCAATCGCTTGGCTATCCCGTGGAATGGCGGGAATACCGGATGCCGCACTCGGTTTGCCCGGAGGAACTCGCCGACATCAGCGTCTGGCTGGGAAAGGTGCTCGGTCCCTGAGCCGAAAAAGCTCGACGAGCGGAGGCCTTACTCGTCGCGGATCATCTGCCGGCAACGAATCAGATCGTAGTCGTCGCCGTGCTCGGTCGCTCCTGCAGGCAAGAGCAGGTAGACCTTCCCGTTTCGCTCGAGCACCAGATTCTGGCCGGGGACGAGAACATTCGCGCGCAGCAACAGTTGCGCCTCGTGAGCGGAATCGACCGGATTGAGAAGGATCGCCGTTTCCGAGTCCCGGCTGGTTCCCAACTGCCCGCTCTGCAGCTTCACCTGCACGGGCTGCGCAGCCCGCCCTAGGGTCTGGATTCCGACCGTCCCCTGCTGTGCGGATTCGCGCTGGAAACGGCGAATCACGCCGACCACCCAGTTCGAGCCGCCTTCGGGCTGCAGCCCGAGCAGGCAGCCGATTCTCAGCCACTCTCCCTTGATCTGCGGCACGCTCGCTCCGAATCCTCCGGAACTGACGTTCTCGACGATCCAGCTCTCGACCTTGCGCGGGTCGAACTGCACCTCACCGGTAGGATCGAGCGCGGCACGCACTCCGTCGAAGCCATAGGTGACGGTAAGCCGCGACTTGACTCTGTGACGCTGCGCTTTCCTCTCCGGCGGCTTGGGCGCCCAGTGAAGAGCGAGGTGATCGAGAACGTCGAGTACGACCTCGGGTTCGTAGTTACTGCCCAGCGCGATGTTCGAAGGCACCGCACCGGTGGATTTCACGGCCTGAGCGAGCTTCTCGATCTCCTTCACCGCGCTGCCTGCGGCGAAGAACCTGAGCGTCGGTGCGCGGTGCGGCAGATGAGCGGCGCGCACTGGAGGCTCGTGATTTGCAAGATCGAAACAGTAGACGATATCGGGCTGGAGGCTGGTGGTGAGCTTGAACGAGCCGGCAAGATGCGCGATCAGCCGCTCGACCAGCTCGATCTCGACCGGCAGCAGGCTGTCGGGCGACGATGCTGCAAACATCACCGCTTTGAGAAATTCCTGCTCGGGCGAAGTCTCCCCCGTCAGGCCCGCGTAGGCGATCGCCTTGGACTGCGAGTACCCGCGGTTTTCGGAGAGCGCGTAGATCTTTGCCACGACTTCCCAGAGGGAATTCTCGGGGGGACCGTAGCGCATGTGCTGCCATTTCATCTGCGCGGCGAACGCACGCAGCGCACGCACCGTGAGCAACGGCACGCTCTGTTTCAGGTCCTCCCAGCCCTTCTGGCCGGTCGCGTAAGCGTCGATGCAGATCGCGAACGCAAGCGCAGATTGCCGATACCACTCGCGTATCACCGTCCACAGCCGGTTTTCCTGGAACTTGGACGGGCGCTGCGCGGAGAGGTACTCGCGCTGGAGCTTACGAAGGTGAACCTGCGCGGCCTCGTCGACCATCTGCACGATCTGCGCGCGGTGCTCGGGTGTGAAGCCCCCCCAAGCGCGCACCGATTCCAGCCAGTGATTCAGATCTTCGAGCGCCTTGAAGGGATCGCCCGGGGGAATGGCGTCGAGGATCGCCCGGGCGCCCTTCACTTCGGCCATAGGATGAGCGGACGCGCCGCCTCCGAACAGCTTCATCATGCCTCTCTCCGTCCGTGCGCCGCCGGAGGAAGAATCGTCGCGGGCCTGTTCGTAGCTCTCGGATGGTGCTGGCGAGTGGACTCGAACCACCGACCTACTGATTACGAATCAGTTGCTCTACCAGCTGAGCTACGCCAGCCTGCGTCCCGCGCACGAGGGGTGGGCCCGCATTATATCAGCCGTCCCGGACTCTTCCCTTAGGATTGCCGGCGCGTGCGGATGATGATGTCCACGCCGTCGGCGACCGTGCCCTGCGGCAAAGGCGGCAGGCCGACGACGCGGATATTGTCGGCGGGAATGTCGGTCAGCCGTCCCGTCACGACATCGTAGAGGTGATGATGCGGTTCCGTGTTCGGGTCGTAGACGATTTTGGCCGGATCCACGACCAGCTCCCGGATCAGTTTTCGTTCCAGGAACAGTTTCAGCGTGTTGTAGACGGTCGCCTTCGATGTTTCGGCGTAGCGGGAGTTGACCCACTTCAGGATCTGATCCGCAGAGAGGTGCTCGCGCCGCGTGAACAGCACGTGGGCGATCTCCATGCGCTGGTGGGTCGGCGTGATGCCATGCCGACGCAGCAGCTGGGCGACATTTTCGCGATTTCGGTTCTGCGCTTTTCTCACGAAACCATTCTAGACGAGCATTTGGACCTTGTCTAATTCGGATGCGATCCATGAATTACCCTCCGCGAACCACGCCCCGAGAACGTGAATTAGTTCCGCTAGAATTCGGGCGCAAGTGCCGTACGTACGCGGATTTCGGCCACTCGTCGGGAAGGTTTGCGGCGGACTCCCCGAGTTCTCTATCATTGAGCCGCAGAAGAAGGGAGCCCCCATGCAGCGCGCTACCGGTTTCACCTTGATTGAATTGATGGTCACGGTCGCGATCATCGCGATCCTGGCGGCGATCGCCATCCCCAACTACACGGACTACGTAAGGCGCGGCAAGCTTCAGGAAGCGACCTCCAATCTGCTCGCCATGAGGACGAAGATGGAGCAGTACTTTCAGGATAACCGCTCGTACACCACCCCCGGCGCTCCGGTGCTGGCTCCGTGCACCGCAGGCTCAAGCGTGCCGATCCCGGCGCTTAAGTATTTCAACATCACGTGCCCGGTGCTCACGGCCACCACGTACACGATCCAGGCCGATGGCGCCGACCCCACCTTGGTGGGCATCACCTACACGATCAACGAAGGCAACGTTCGCGCCACTGCGGTGACTCCGGGCTCGCCGATGGATCAAGCCGGATACACCCTGAATGGGAACTGCTGGACCATCAAAAAGGGCGGCCAGTGCTGAGCATGCATACCTCGCAGCGCGGCTTCACCATCATAGAGGTCATGATCTCGCTGGTGGTCCTCGGTGTGCTGCTCGCGCTGGGCGCTCCGGGGTTCATCGAATGGCTGCAGAACCAGCAGATCCGCGCCGCCGCCGAGGCAACGCTCAACGGCCTGCAGGTGGCGCGCGGCGAGGCGGTGCGCCGCAACACCCCGGTGCGCTTCCAGCTCGTTTCCGACTTGTCCTCGACTTGCGTCTTGGCGAGTGACTCCGTCACTACGCCTGTCTCGGTCAGCTGGGTGGTGAGCCTCGCCGATCCCACCGGCGTGTGCGATGCGGCACCCGGTGCTGCACCCGCCCAGATCGTCCAGAAGCGCACCAGCGCCGAGGGCTCTCCCAACGCCGTGGCGACGTCCGTCTTCGTGCCGTCCCCGCCCGCCGCGCCCGCGCCGCAGGCCGCCAGCACAGTGACTTTCGCTGCGCTGGGTAACGTCATCGCCAACGCCGACGCAACGCCGAGCATCGTCAAGATCGACGTGACCAATCCCAATGTCTCTCCCGGCGCGATGCGTGCGCTGCGCCTCATCGTCAATTCCGGGGGAAGCATCCGCATGTGCGATCCCTCCCTGGCGGCCCCCGATGCACGCGGCTGCCCGGCGTTTCCATGAAAGGAGGAACGATGCTGCGTTCAGGCACGCGATTTCCGGCGCCGGGCAGCGAGCGCGGCGTGATGCTGATCGAGGCCCTGGTGGCAATCCTCATTTTCTCGATCGGAATCCTCGCCGTAGTGGGAATGCAGGCCGTCGCGATCAAGGATGTGACCAGCGCCAAGTATCGCAGCGAGGCGGCGTTTCTCGCGCAGGAGCTGCTCGCGCAAATGTGGACCGACAACGGGAATATCGGCACCTACGCATACGTCGGAGCGGGAGCGCCTCCCGCAAAGATCCAGGCTTGGGTCACCAAGGTTCAATCCAGACTGCCGGACGGGGCCAACCAGCTTCAGAGCGTCACGCTGACCAATCCCGTCCCGGCGGCGCCCGCGGTGCCGACGGGGGCGACCGTGCAGATAATCGTCAGATGGCGCCTGCCCGAAGAGGTCACGCAGAACCTTCCGGCGCACAGCCATACCGTGATCGCCTACGTCTATCCGAGCTCGACCTGAGCCATGCGTACCTTCCGGCATCGTGTTTCCGGGCGCGGCTTCAGCATGGTGGAGCTGCTGGTGGCCATGCTGATCGGGCTCATCGGCATGATCATCATCTTCCAGGTGTTCGAAGTGTCCGAAGGCATCAAGCGCTCGACGACGAGCGGCGGTGATGCCCAGCAGAACGGCGTGATCGCGCTCTATAGCATCGAGCGCGATTTCAAGAATGCGGGAATGGGATTCAACGAGACCGGCTTCGCCGGCTGCAATATCATCGGATACGACAACCAGCGCGCGACTCCGAATTTCCCGCCGGCCGGAGTCACCATGAAGCTCGCTCCGGTGTTCATCACCTCCGGGGCCGCAACCACGGCACCGGACCAGATCAGCGTGCTCTACGGCTCGCAACCCCAGGCCGCGACCGTTACCCTTGCCGCGGACATGGCCGCCCCCACCGATGACGTGTTCGTCTCCAACCCGTTCGGGTACAACCCCGGCGACGTGCTCCTCCTGAACGAACCCAACTCGGGGAAGAGCTGCTCGATCATGGAGTTCAACCGCATAGGCGTGAGCTCGAATCAGCTCAAACACGACAACACCCAGTATTTGAGCGGAGGGGTCTCACGCACTCCCCGTTTCAACGTGCCCGGGGGGCTGGGCGTTTTCTACGATGGATTCAACACGCCCAACGTTACGCGCGTATTCAACCTGGGCAACCTCTACCACCTCCTTCCGGGCGGAACCGTGCCCGTCAATTTGCCGGTCTACAACTTCTACGCGGTCGCAAACGGCAGCTTGACGGTGACGTCCCAATTCCAGATCGCCAACGGCCAGCCGGTCGTCACGTCGATTGCCGACAACATCGTGCACATGCGCGCCCTGTACGGGCTGGATGACGGAATCAACGACGGCGTGACCGTGACGTACAACGTCGGCGCCGCTGTAAAGGGAGACGGGATCGTAGACCGCTACGTGGATGCGGCGGCCTTCAACGCATTGGTCCCGGTGCCCTGGGCCAACCTGATCGCCGTGCGCATCGCCGTGGTCTCGCGCAGCGCGCTGCCCGAGAAGCCCTCCTCGGGGAAGCTCAGCGATCCGTGCGACGCGACCCTCTCGGAGCCTCAGTGGACGGGGACCCCGTGGGCGGCCGCCCTCAATTACAAGACGCGACTCGACGTCAGTGCGAGCGTCGCTGCTCCGGATAGCTGGACCTGCTACCGGTACCGCGTGTTCGAGACCACGATTCCCTTGCGCAACTGGATATGGAAGTCGAGCTGACATGAAAACTTCCCGTTCGTTCTCCCGGCGCGCGCGCTCGCCGCAGCTGCGCACCCGTCAACGCGGCACGATCCTGATCATCGCGCTCATCGTGCTGGTCGCCATGACCCTCGCCGGAATCGCGACGATGCGCTCGGTGGATACCGCGACCATCACGGCCGGCAACATCGGGCTGCGGCAGGCTTCGGTCAATGCGGCCGACCAGGGAATCCAGGCCGGCGTCAACTGGCTCACCGCGAATCTCGGCCCGACTCTGGTCAACGACAACCACGCTGCCGGACCCGCGTCGATTGGTTACTTTTCCAGCGTCGCCGCGAGCGACGCGGATTGGTACGATCCGCTCACCTGGAACGAGGCCGGGCAGCTGAACAACGGCAACCCCGACGCCGGCGGCAACGTGGTGTTCTTCCTCATTCACCGCATGTGCGCCATACCCAATTGCGACACCAGCGCGACCTGCGGCGGCACGCCCAACACCTGCGCATCGACGCTTTCCGCGTCGACCCTGGCCGGGGAAGGCCGCGATCAGACGCGGCCCACGGACGCCCATACCTCGTCGCCGGCCACGCATTACCGCATCACTGCGAGGGCCGTGGGACCGCGCAACTCGATTTCGATCGTTCAATCCATGGTGAGGGCGTTCAACTAGAGCGCACTCGCCTGAGAGGGAGCAAAACCATGAAACGCAAACACATCGTCCTGATCAAGCGACTTCTTGTCTACGGGCTCGCCGCCAATCTTGCGGTGCAGCCGGCGTTTGCCCAGGTCACCATTTCCCAGCTGCCGCTCGCCTCCTCGGGCGGCAACAACATTCTGCCGAACCTCCTTTTCACGCTCGACAACTCGGGGAGCATGAACTGGGATTTCGTTCCCGACTACGTGAATCCCGCCACGTCCGGCATGCCGAACAATCCCTGCATGACCAACAGCGCCGGCAGCAACCTGTGCGTGGCGGGCGACCCGCCTTATTCAGCGGGCGGCCAGTTCGCCATGAACGGGGTCGCGTACGATCCGAACTTCAGCTATCTGGCCGGGATCGATTCGAACGGGCAGCCGCACGTCAATCCGCCGAGCGGAACGCTCACCCCGACCTCGACCCCGAACGACGGCTGGGGCGTTCAATTCGGCGGCAACACCAACCTCACGACCTCGGTACAGGACAGGCGCTACTGCAATGCGAACGGCGTGTGCAAGCGCAACGGCGCGGACAACACCGGGACCGTAACGCCGGCGGGGCTCGTCGACGACGCCGGCAACGCTCTGCCGGCAGGTACCTTCCCCTATCGCACCAATGCGTCGAGCGCGAGCAACATTGTGAGCTTCGGCTTGCCCGAGATGATGCCGATCGGAAGCTTCTCGCGCAGCGGCAGCGTTGTAACGGTGAACACCGTCGAACCCCACGGCCTCACGACCTCCGACAAGATCTTCGTCACCGGCACGGGGACGGCCAGCATCGACCTCAGCTTCGTCGCCGTCGCCTCGGTACCCAATGCCAACCGCTTTACTTACACGAGCACGGCGAGCGGCACCGTGGCGAGCAGGAACGGCTCCTACCGCAAGTACGGCCCGGGGACCTTCTCGCGCTCCGGCAGTACCGTGACGGTCACCGGGACCAACGTCGGGTTGTTGCTGGTCACGGGCGATATCATCACGACCTTCATCGCCGCCGGGAGCCCGATGAACGTCACCAACGCCAGCATTACGGTGACGGGCACCAACACTGTCACCTACACGACCGGCACGTCGGGCACGATCGCCTCGACCGCGGGCTTCGGCGTGCGTACCGGTCTGTACAACGTGGCGAGCAACGTCGCAGGCCCGCCCCTCGCCTACCGCATCTTTCCGCTCGAATGGTGCGCCGACGCCAACCTCAGCGACTGCATCGAGGTCATCCCGCCAGCCACGACGACCGCCGCCCACCCGTTCCCGGCGTTCGTGCGCTTCTGCCGGACTCAGGAGGAGGCCCTCGCCCACGGCGCCGTCACCTTCATCGCGACCACGCCGCAGACCAACCGGTGCCAGTTGAAGTACCTCAACGTGCCGGGGCTGCAGACCTACCAGTTTCCCCGCTACGGATGGTTCCTCCGCGACACCATAGCGTCCACCGTCGCCTCGTACAGCGGGCGGCCCTTCCGGGTCGATTGCGCGTCCCCGCCGACGTGCACCTACGCCGAGGAAATCCAGAACTACGCGAAATGGTACGCCTACTACCGCACGCGCATGCAGATGATGAAGACCTCTGCGGGAATTTCGTTTCGCGGGTTCATCTCCAATCCGACCGGCACGCCGCCCAAGCCCGACAGCCTGCGCGTGGGCTTCATCACGCTTCACGCCGAGGACAGCGGCACCATAGACACGAACCAGTACCTGAAGATCACCAATTTCAACACGACGCAGGCGAACAACTTCTACACCAAGTTCTACCAGCAGGTCCCCGGCAACGCCACGCCCCTGCGCGAAGCGCTTTCGCGCGCAGGATGGATCTTCGCGGGCAAGCTCAATACGGGGTTGACGAACGGCATTCCAGTTGCCGACGACCCGGTGCAGTCGTCATGCCAGAAGAATTACGCGCTGCTCACGACCGACGGGTTCTGGAACCAGGGTGCGGGGCAGGACATCGCCGGCGCCGCGATGGGAAACTGGGACAATATCGACAATAACCTCTACACGCCCGCCGGGGTCACTCCCGCCTACACGGATCCGGTGTCGAGCCGAGCCACCGGCACCTACGACGGAAACATTCTGCCGGGCACGGTGGCGGGAACCAGTCCCGGCGGCTCCGGAACGCTCGCCGACGTGGCCTTGTACTACTACATGACCGATCTGCGCGGTGGAGTCGACCGGAACAACAAGCCGACCGGGCCCGCGACCAGTCCCAATACCACGCCCACCCCGAACGGCGACGTGTCCGTGAACAACGTGCCGAGCAAGGCGGGGAACAAGGACTTCGCGCAGCACCAGCACATGGTCACCTTCACCCTGGGCCTCGCAGACGGGGTGATGAGATACCAGCCCGACTATGAAACGGCGGCAACCGGAGACTTCGTAAACATCAAGAACGCCGTGGCCAACGCCTGCATCTGGGCGGCCGGCGTGTGCAACTGGCCGGCGCCGCAGCAGGACCAGCAGACCGCGCTCGACGACCTGTGGCACGCCGCCGTCAACGGGCGCGGGACCTTCTTTCAGGCCACGAATCCCCGAACGCTCGCGACCGCGCTTCAGAACGCCTTGAGCAACATCGTGGGGCGGACGGCTTCCGCGTCGGCAGCGGCCACTTCGAGCCCGAACATCACGCCAAAGGACAATTTCGCGTTCAGCACCACCTATCAGACCAACACCTGGTCCGGGATCGTCCAGGCGCAGCGACTCGACGCCGCCACCGGCGCGGTGCTGAAAGACTCCCTGGGCAGGCCGATCGTCCTGTGGCAAGCCGACAAGCAGCTCCTCACCCAGGTGAGCGCGAGCAACGATACGCGCCTCATCTGGATGCTCGACACCACCGCGCCGACCCTGCTCAAGCCGTTCCAGTTCACGAGCATGACGCTCGCGGAGCAGGCCTTCTTCACGAACAAGTGCGCCGCGATGGCCCAGTGCTCTCTGCTCAGCTTGCCCCAGAAGGCCGTGGTCAACGCCGGCCCCGCGCTCATCGGGTTCCTGCGCGGGCAGACCGGCAACGAGGCAGTGCTCTTCCGCGACCGGGTCGAGACCGATCCGGTGACGCAAGCGACGGCGCAAACCGTGCTCGGCGACATCGTCGATGCGACCCCGGCATACATCCGGGTTCCGGAGTTCAGCTACACCGACACCGGCTACAACGCCTTCGTGACGGCGAACAAGCTGCGCGCCGGGTCCCTCTACGTCGCGGCAAACGACGGTTACCTGCACGCCTTCGACAACACCACGGATGCCAACGGGAACCCGCAACTCAGCACGCTTTGCCCGGCTTCGCTGCCGGCTAGTTCGGCGACCGCGGTCGATGGCTGCGAAAACTGGGCCTACATGCCGAAGTTCGTCATGCCCGGCATCTACCAGATTGCGGATACAGCCTACGCGAACGCGCACCGCTTCATGCTCGACGGGAGCCCCGAGATCGGCGACGTGTTCGACGTCACGGCCGGGATCTGGAAGACCATCATCGTCGGCGGCGCCAACGGAGGCGCCCGCGGCTTCTACGCGCTCGACATCACCGATCCCAGGAACCCGAAGGGCCTGTGGGAGTTCTGCTCCGATTCGACGCTGTGCCCGACGGTCGGCGCCGTCAGCCACAGCGACGGCGACCTCGGCTTCAGCTACGGCAACCCCGTCATCGGCAAGCGCGCGTTCGACGGAAAATGGGTCGTGGTCCTCACCTCCGGCCTGAACAACGTCAGCCCCGGGTCGGGCGCGGGTTTCTTCTACGTGCTCGATGCGATCACCGGACAGGTGCTGGACAAGGTCAGCACCGGAGTCGGCACTACGCTCGCGCCCTCGGGGCTGATGAGGCAGGGCGGGTACTTCAAGGCCGGACTGGTCGATGCCAAGATGGACTTCGTCTACGGCGGCGACCTGCAAGGCAACGTCTGGCGGATCGACATGTCGACTTCGCCGCCGGCGCTGATGCACATGGCCACGCTCAAGGACGGCGCAGGCAATCCGCAGCCGATCACCGTGCGGCCGGTGGTGACCAATCTCAACAACAACCGCATCTTCTACATAGGGACCGGGCGTTATCTCGCCTCCACCGATCCGTCGGATACCTCGCAGCAGTCCATTTACGGGTTCAAGGACAAGGGTGCGGACTACGGAACGAATATCCGCACAGGGGCGAACCTGGTGACGCAGACGCTTACCGCCGGATCGAGCAGGACGATCACGAACAATTCCGTCAACTGGAGCACCCAGGACGGCTTCGTCATCGACCTCAATCCTGGAAACAACAGCCCCGGCGAGCGCATCGTGCTCGACCCGCGCCTGGAGCTCGGGACGCTGGTCTTCGCGAGCAGTGTCCCCATCGTGGGGGGCTGCACGCCCGGGGGAGACTCCTTCGTCTACAACCTGGATTTCACGTCCGGAAGCTACGTTCCGGGAGCCGTGGGCAATGTCGCCGCGGTGAGACAGGGTGCGTTCCTGGTAGGCTTCACGCCGATACAAACGACCGACGGGTCGATCCGCACGGTCAACACGGATTCTGCCGGCGGCCTGGGGACCGGCAGCGTAAACATCAACCCGAAGCCGAAGGGCATATCGCGCTTCTCCTACCGCGAGCGCTAAAAGCGGCCGGCTCCCGCGTTGGGCGCTGAAAAGCGCTCAGCGCGGCGCGGCGCGCAAAGCCAGTTCGCGCGGCAGGGTGAACACCACGCTCTCGTCAGCGCCTTCGAGCTGGCGCACGCTGCCCGCGCCGAGCGCCTTGAGCCGCGCGATCAGCTCGTTCACCAGAACCTCCGGCGCGGAGGCTCCGGCCGTCACGCCGACCCGGCGCTTTCCCGCGACCCATTCGGCTTTGAGCTGCGCAGCGCTGTCCACCATGTAGGCCTCGATGCCGCGGCTTCGGGCGACCTCGCGCAGCCGGTTGGAGTTCGAGCTGTTGGGCGAGCCGACCACGATCACGACGTCGCATTGCGGCGCCATGAGCTTGACCGCATCCTGCCGGTTTTGCGTCGCGTAGCAGATATCGTCCCTCTTCGGACCCGTGATCGCGGGAAAGCGCGCTTTCAGCGCCCCCACGATCGCCGCGGCGTCATCGACCGAGAGCGTCGTCTGCGTCACGTAGGAGAGCTTTCCCGGATCGCGCACTTCCAGGCGCGCGACGTCGGCGGTGGTTTCCACGAGGTACATGCCTTCGGCCGCCTGGCCCATCGTGCCCTCTACTTCCGGATGGGCGCGGTGGCCGATCATGACTATTTCGCGGCCCGCCGCGCGCATCTTCGCGACTTCGACGTGCACCTTTGTGACGAGCGGACAGGTCGCGTCGAATACGCGCAGGCCCCGCGCTTGGGCCTCGCCGCGCACCGCCTTCGAGACGCCGTGGGCGCTGAAGATCACCGTGCTGCCCGGGGGAACCTCGGCAAGCGTCTCGACGAAGACGGCGCCTTTATTCTTCAGGTCCTCGACGACGTACTTGTTGTGCACGACCTCGTGGCGGACGTAGATCGGCGCGCCGTGGATCGCGAGCGCGCGCTCGACGATGCTGATCGCGCGCTCGACACCGGCGCAAAAGCCGCGCGGATTGGCGAGCAATACTTCCATGGTGGTCTATTTTAGGGCTTTTGCGCCGCGCCGGCCGAACGCAGCCCGTCGAGAATCAGCAGCCCCGCGCCTACGGTGATCGCCGAATCGGCGAGATTGAAAGCCCAGAAATGCCAGCCGAAGGCGTGAAAGTCGAGAAAATCCACCACGTGACCGAGGGCGATCCGATCCCAGAGATTGCCGAGCGCTCCACCGAGCACCAAGGCGAGTCCCGCCGAGAAGAGGCGCTCGCTCGAATGCTTGGCGAGGAGGAACACGATGGCGGCGGTCGCAGCGACGGCGATCCCGATGAACAGGGCTCTTTGCCAGCCGCCCGCGTCGGCGAGAAAGCTGAACGCCGCGCCGCGGTTGTGCGCGAGCACCAGGTTGAAGAAGGGCGCGATCTCGCGCACCTCGCCGAAGCGCAGGCTCGAGCTGATCGCGTACTTGCTCGCCTGGTCCACGAGCGCGAGGAGCAGCGCGAGCGCGAGCCACGGAGCGATGCGTTTCAGGCCCGCCGGGATCATGCGAAGCGGCGCGGCTCGCCGGACCCGTAGAGATTTTGCACGCAGCGCCCGCAGATCCCCGGGTGGGCCGGGTCCGAGTCGACGTCCGCACGATAGTGCCAGCAGCGCTCGCATTTCTTGTGCTTGCTTGGATACACGATCACTCTTTCTTCATCTCTGCCCTGCACCTCTCCGAGCTTCGTGCTGGAGGTAATCAGAACGAAACGTAAGTCGCCATCGAGCGATCTAAGATCCGAATACTTTCCCTTTGAATAGAAAAGCTCGACCTCGGCGGCAAGGGGGGAGCCGATTTGCCCGGAGGCACGCGCTTCCTCGAGCTGCTTGAGCACCTCCGCACGGACCGCGCGGATGCGAAGCCATTTATCAACCAAATGCATTTCTCCTTTGTAATCTGGGAATGAGTACCAGGTTGAAAGAAAAACGCTGTCCGATTGTTCGGGCGCAATGTACCTCCAGGCTTCCTCCGCCGTGAAACTCAATACTGGGGCCATCAATCGAACGAGACTTTGACCCATGTGGTAGAGCGCGTTCTGCGCGGAACGTCTCGCTTTTGAGTCCTTCCCCGCCGTATAAAGTCGATCCTTGAGAATATCAAAATAGAATGCACTCAGATCCTCGGAGCAGAATGACTGCAATTTTTTCGTGATGGTGTGGAACTCGTACTTGTCGAAATAATCGAGCAGATCTGCCTGCCACATTGCCGTCATACACAGAGCGTACCGATCGATCTCGAGCCACTCTGACAAGGGCAAGGTATGCCGCTTCGGATCGAAATCAGAAATGTTCGCGAGCAGAAACCTCAGCGTATTGCGGATACGGCGATAGGACTCGACCACTCCTTTCAGGATCTCGTCGGAGATGAAAAGCTCACCCGAGTAGTCGGTCGCGGCAACCCATAGTCGGAGGATTTCCGCGCCCAGCGTTTCCGAGATTTTCTGTGGGGCGATCACGTTGCCGAGCGACTTCGACATCTTGCGACCTTCCCCGTCGACGACGAAACCGTGCGTGAGCAGGGCGTCGTAAGGCGCCCGGCCGTTCAACATGCAGGACACGAGGAGCGAGGAATGGAACCAGCCACGATGCTGGTCCGAGCCCTCGAGGTAAAGATCCGCGGGAAACTTCAGTTCCTTCGCATGCGAGCCTCTCAACACGGTCTGGTGCGTCGAGCCCGAGTCGAACCAGACGTCCAGAGTATCCTTCACCTTCTCGTACCGTTCGGCGTCGGCGCCGAGCAGTTCCTTCGCCTCGATTCGCTGCCAGGCTTCGACTCCGCCCTGCTCGACTTTTTTCGCGACTGTTTCGAGCAGTTCCAGGGTGCGCGGATGCAGCTCGCCTGTTTCCCGATGGATGAAAAACGGCATCGGCACGCCCCATTGTCGCTGGCGCGACAGCGTCCAGTCGGGACGGTTGGCGATCATGCCGTGCAGGCGCGCCTGGCCCCAGGAGGGATAAAAGCGGGTCGCCTCCACGCCGCGCAGCGCAGTGGCGCGCAGGGTTTCGGCGGGTTTCGCGCCCTTGTATCCGGGCACCTCGTCCATGCCGGCGAACCATTGGGTCGTGGCGCGGTAGATGATGGGGGTCTTGTGCCGCCAGCAGTGCATGTAACTGTGCGGATACTTCTCCGAATGAAACAAGGCGCCCGCTTCGCGGATCTTCTCGACGATCTTCGGATTGGCCTTCCAGATGTCCAGCCCGCCGAAGAACTCGAGCGAAGCGGCGTACTTGCCGTCGCCCATGACGGGAGCGAGCATTTCCTCGTCCTTCATGCCGTAGCGGCGGCAGGAAACGAAATCGTCGACGCCGTAAGCCGGAGCGCTGTGGACGATGCCCGTGCCCTGCTCGAGCGTGACGTACTCGCCGAGGTAGACGGGCGAAAGTCTGTCGTAGAAGGGATGCTTGAACTTGATGCCCTCAAGACTCTTCCCGGGAGCGCTGTGGTCGAAACCGCTTGCCGGATCCCTTCGCTTCAGTCCGAACCGCGCAAGACAGGCTTCCTTGAGGTCATTCGCCAATATTAGCGAGCCACTTTCCGTCTCGACGAGAGAGTAGAGATGGTTCGGGTGAACGTTGAGCGCCTGATTCGCGGGAATGGTCCAAGGCGTTGTCGTCCAGATGATTGCGTAGACCGGTCCCTTCGGTGCCTCGTCGAGGCCGAACGCCAGCCCGAGTTTTTGACGTTGGTCGTCGGCGAGGGGAAACCCCACGTCGATCGCAAAATCGGTGCGATCCATGTACTCGACTTCGGCCTCGGCGAGTGCCGAGCCGCAGTCGAAGCACCAGTTCACCGGCTTCAGGCCGCGGTAGATATAGCCTTTCGTGAGCAGCGTGCCGAGCATCCGGATCTCATCAGCCTCACTCTTGTACGCCATGGTCGTGTAGGCGTGCTCCCAGTCGCCCAGCACGCCGAGGCGCTGGAAGTCCTTCTTCTGCCGCTCGATCTGCTCGGCCGCATACGCGCGCGCAAGGCTCTGGGTCTTCTCCACGGGAATGTTCTTGCCGTAAGTCTTCTCGATCTGCACCTCGATCGGCATGCCGTGGCAGTCCCACCCGGGAACGTATGCCGCGTCGAAGCCCGCCATGTTGCGCGACTTCACGATGATGTCCTTGAGGATCTTGTTGACGGCGGTGCCAATGTGGATGTCGCCGTTCGCGTACGGCGGTCCGTCGTGCAGGACGAATTTTCCCTTCGGCCTTCCTCGGCTCGCCTCGCGGATCTTTTCGTAGATTTTCCTGTCCTGCCATTCCTTGACCCATTGCGGCTCCCGCCTGGCGAGGTCGCCGCGCATCGGAAAGGGCGTATCCGGAAGATTCAGCGTTTTCTTGTAGTCGGTCTTGTTCTCAGGCATTGCGGTGATCCATGAGGAAGCTCTTGGCGGCTTCGCAGTCGCGCGCTATCTGGGTCTTCAAGGTCTCGAGATCGGGATATTTCTCCTCGTCGCGGATCTTGTGCAGAAACTCGACGCGCAGGTGCGCGGAGTAGAGATCCCCCGAAAAATCGAACAAGTGCACCTCCAGCACCGCGCGCCCGCTCGCCGTGACGGTGGGCCGAACGCCGAGACTCGCGACGGCTGGGCGGGCGGCCGCCCCGATGCCGTGCACCTTCGCCGCGTAGATGCCGGTGAGCGGAGGACGATTGTGCTTCAGTTGCACGTTGGCCGTGGCGAATCCCAGCTCGCGCCCGAGCTTTCGTCCATGGATCACACGCCCGCTGATGCTGTAGGTCCGCGCGAGCAGCGTCTCCGCGGCCGCGAGGTCGCCCGCGGCGAGGGCGGCGCGCACGGCCGAGCTCGATACGCGCGAGCCGGCGTGCATCACCGTCGGCATGGTTTCGACCTCGTATCCATGGCGCTCGCCCAGCTTCCTGAGCAGAGCGAGATCGCCGACACGGTTCGCTCCGAAACGAAAGTCCTCGCCTATCAGGAGCCAGCGCGCCCTGAGCCGTTTCGCGAGCACCTGCTCGACGAACGCTTCGGGGGCAAGCGCCGCGAACGAGCGGCTGAAACGCTGAACGTGCACGCGTTCCACCTCGCGCGCCGCGAGCAGCTCGAGCTTTTCGCGCAGCGAGGTCAGGCGCGTGGGCGCAGCCCGCGGAGCGAAGAACTCGCGCGGATGGGGTTCGAACGTGAGCACGCAGCTCGCTAGGCCGCGCTTGCGCGCCCCGGCGACGAGGCGCTGCAGCATCATCTGATGTCCGCGATGGATGCCGTCGAAATTGCCGACAGTCAGCGCAACCGCAGGCAGCACCGCGTCGGAACTGCCGTGGGTAAGCAGCATGAAGCGCCAGGAATAAACGCAAAGGTTTGAATTATAGCGGCTTTTGACGAACGAGAATCCCCGGAACGCGGGCGCGCCGCATCGGAGCCAAGCGCCAAGCCGCGCAGGGATTAAGATGCTCATCTCGGAACCGGGTGCTGCGTGAAAACTCTCGACCAACAGATGGCGGTCTATGCCGCCTATCACCGCAATCCCTGGAACAAGCTCACCCATTTCATCGGTGTCCCCGCGATCATTTTCGCGATCCTGATCCCGATGAGCTGGGTCTCGCTGGGCGAAGGCGTGAGCCTCGCGCACCTGTTCCTGGGCGCAGTTCTCGCGTACTACTTTCTGCTCGACGTGCCGCTCGCCCTCGCCACGGCAGTCGCGGTCGGCGCGCTCTTTCTTGCCGCGAAACAGGCGGCCGAGACCGGCATCGCGTCGGGTTGGATCTGGTTCGGCGTATTCTTTATCGGAGGCTGGATCTTTCAGCTCGTAGGCCACGTGTTCGAAGGCCGCAGGCCCGCGCTCGCCGACAACCTGTTCCAGATATTCATCGCGCCGATCTTCCTCGTGGCCGAGGCGTTCTTTGCGCTAGGATTGAAGCGGGATCTTCTGAAAAAAATCGAAACGAAACTGGCCAGCAGCACTTCCGACTAGTTCAGGCGCGTGGCCGCCTGCTTGAGCTCCAGGATCCTTTCGTGGATTTCCGCTGCGTCCGGCGCCTGGGGCCGCCGCCGCAGATAATTCTGCAGGTCCGACAGCGCCGGCCGGAAGCATTCGAGCTGCTGGTACACCAGCCCCCGATCGCGAAGTTCCTCGGCCGACTCCGGTATCACGAGCAGCATCCTGTGCATGACCGCGAGCGCCTGTTCGAGCCTTCCCGTCTGCGTATAGATGTTCTTCAGGTTGCGCAGGACTCTTGCGATGATCTGGCGCGGAGTCGCCGGCTCCAGATACTGGTCGAGCTGCGCCTGCTCCGCCTTCCCCGTGGGCAGAACTTGCGCGAGGCGCTGGCGCAGGTCGGACTCGGACTGCGCCTCCCCTCCGGTGAAGGGGTCGAGCACGAGCTGACCGCGTTTGACCGCGAGCTTCACGAGGAAATGCCCGGGGAAAGAAACGCCTTTCAGGTTGAGGCCGAGGCGTTTGCCGACTTCCAGATAGAGAATCGACAAGGTGATGGGAATTCCGGTGCGGCGCTCCATGACCTCGTTCAGATAACTGTTGCGCGGATCGTAGTAATCCACCAGGTTGCCCGAGAAGCGCATTTCGTTGAACAGGTAATAGTTCAGGGCGAGCACCCTCTGCTCGGAAAACGCGTCGCCCGCGAGGCGCTTCTTGATGGCGACCGCGATGCCGTCGAGCTTGGAGAGGTACTCGGGGATGTCGAGATCGGGGTAGTTGTCCTGGGCGAGCATCAGGCTCGCCTCGGCGAGATTGAACTGGTCCCGCGAGACGATTTGCGCGAAATGCTCTAGCCGGGAGTTCACGCGGCGCGTCTCGAGAAGTCGCCGAGCCGGAATCCGAGCAGCCACAGGCTCGCGAAGTACGTCGCGCCCCCGAGGATCACTAGTCCCGTTACCGAGGCCACTCGCGTCCAGCCGGACGCACCCAGCCACCAGGCAGCCGAACCCATCGCGAGCCACAAGGCGAGAGCCATCGCAGCCAGAGCCACCGCGACCTTGAGCGAAAACGCCCGCCAACCGGGCTGAGGCTGAAACATGCCGTGCTGCCGAAGCTTGCGGTAGAGCAGACCCGCGTTCAGGCAGGCGCCCAACCCGATCGCGAGCGCTAGACCCGCGTGCGGGCCGATGCCCGTCGCCAGCTCGAGTCCCCCCTGCTTGAGGGACAGGATGAACACGGCATTCATCACCTGCGTCGCAATCAGGGTCAGGACGGCGATCCGTACGGGTGTAGCGATATTCTGCCGCGCATAAAAGCCGGGCGCCAGCACCTTGACGAGAATCAGCCCGAGCAGCCCCACGCTGTAGGCGATGAGCGCCTGGCGCGTCATCCAGACGTCGTGCTGGCCGAACTGTCCATAATGAAAGAGCGTCGTGACCAAGGGCACCGACAACAGCGCGAGCGCAACGGCCGCGGGTGCCGCGAGCGTGAAAGTCAAGCGCAGGCCCCAGTCGAGGAGTTTCGAGTATTCGCCGTCGGAGGACTCGGCGTTGTACTTCGACAGGCTGGGAAGCAGCACGGTGCCGAGCGCCACGCCCAGCAGCCCGGTTGGGAATTCCATGAGCCGGTCGGCGTAGTAGAGCCAGGAAACGCGGCCGTCGCCGAGATATGACGCGATGATCGTGTTGATGAGCAGGCTGATCTGGGCAACCGAAACGCCGATTACGGCCGGCCCCATGAGGGTCAGAATCCGCTTCACGCCCGGCTCCCAGAAATCGAGCCGCGGCCGCGGCAGCATTCCGATTCTCGCGAGCGCCGGAACCTGGAATCCGAGCTGGAGGATACCGCCGGCGAATACCGCCCAGGCGAGCACCATCACCGGCGGCTCGAAATAGGGCGCGAAAAACAACGCTCCGAAAATGAAGGCGAGATTGAGCAGCGCCGGGGTCAGCGCCGGGATCGCGAAGCGGCTCCAGGTGTTGAGGATTCCGCCGGCGAGGGAAACGAGCGAGATGAACAGAATATAGGGAAAGGTGATGCGCAGCATTGCCACCGTGAGATCGAACTTGGCGGGCGTTGCCGCGAACCCCGGCGCGCTGACGTAAATGATGACCGGCGCCGCTGCGACGCCGAGCGCCGTCGCCGCGAGGAGCGCGAGAGTCAACAGGGTCGCGGTGCGATCGACGAGCAGCTTGGTTTCCAAGTCGCCCCGGCGCGTTCTGTATTCCGAAAGAACCGGCACGAAGGCCTGCGAGAAGGCGCCTTCGGCGAACAGGCGCCGCAGCAGGTTGGGAATGCGGAAAGCGACGAAAAAAGCGTCGGTCGCGAGGCCCGCGCCGAACAGCCTCGCGATCAGGACGTCCCGGACGAATCCGAGAATGCGAGATACGAGCGTCATGCTGCTCACGGTCGCAAGCGCTTTCAGCAAATTCATGCGGGAATTATAGCTTTCACGGACGGAAAACCTTGCGCGGGCCTGCGACACCGACTACAATTGCGCCCTTTCGTTCGGGGTTCCGCATGGCAAATACAAAGGGCGCGCGCAAAGCGGCCCGCCAAGCCGAGAAGCGGCGCAAGCACAACGCCAGCCTGCGCTCGGCGCTGACCAGCGCCATCAAGAGCGTCACCAAGGCAATCGCCGCCGGCGACAAGGCGGCCGCGCGGAAGACTTTCAGCGAGGCCTCGGGAATCATGGATCGCATCGCAGACAAGAACGTCGTCCACAAGAACGAAGCCGCGCGTCACAAGAGCCGGCTCGCCGCGCGACTCAAGGCGATGCCGGGATAGTCTCGGTCCCTTCGTCAGGCCGCTTCTCTCCGCGGCCCGGCCTGACTTGCAGCTCGTTGCCCTTCGCGAAGTTCATCAGGAAACTATAGGCCATCGGCTCGATGTCCTTCAGCCGGACGTCGACGACGACGCATTTCACGCCGGCGGAGGTGATCGGGAAGACGTAGGGCGAATATTGCATGCGGCCGCCGGACCCGAAAGCCGACATGACCCCGCACAGCCGCTCGGCCCAGTCGCTCGGCCGGAACGGCTTGCCGGCCAGGGTCACACCCTTGATCAGGAATTCGTCGGTCCGCGGGCTCATGCCGACTCGGGCGCGCCTTTCGAAGCGCGAGGCTTGTCCTGGTTCACGAGGGCGCAAAGTATAGCCTCTCCTTGCGCTCGCCCGCGGTTTCCCGCAACAATCCGATCTTTCTTTTGCACGCCGCCCCATGAAAAAACCGGTCAGCCGGGTCCTCATCATCAATGACGAGCCGCTCGTGCTCAAGGAATTCGTCAAGGGGCTGAACGCGGCCGCCCGCTCGCTCGACAATCCGCTCGGCATCACGTTTTCCGGGGTCACCACGGCGCGCGAGGCGCTCGCCGCGATCGAGGAGGACGGCGATCTCCAGGCAGTCGTGGTCGACGACAAGCTCTACACCCTCAACCAGAAGAGCGCCAAGAAGGAGATGTCGGCGCTGGAGCTCGTGCAGCGCGTCACGCGCTTCAGGCCCGAGCTCGACGTCTACATTCTGATCGCGCAGGAGCACGAAGACGAGATTGTCGATGCCCTCTTCGCGGAGGCGGTCGACGGCTACTTCTACCGCGAGGAGCGCGATTACCGCGGCATGTACCGGATTCTCAATGCACAGGTCCAGGAGCGTTCGCGCACGCCGTTTTACGACCAGCTCAAGAACTACGTCTGGATGGCAAAAGACTCCTGGCACACTCCGGGCCACTCGTCCGGCGAGTCGCTGCGCGGCAGTCCTTGGGTCAATGATTTCTACGATTTCATGGGCGAACACATCTTCGACGCCGATCTCTCGGTGTCGGTGAAAATGCTCGACTCGCTGATGGAGCCCACCGGCGTGATCGCCGAGGCGCAAACCATCGCGGCCAAGGCATTCGGCGCGCGCCGCACGTTCTTCGCGACCAACGGGACCTCGACCTCGAACAAGGTGATTTTCCAGACGCTGCTCGCACCGGGAGAAAAGCTGCTCCTCGACCGCAACTGCCACAAGTCGGTCCACCACGGCGTGGTGCTCTCGGGCGGCCATCCGATCTATCTGGATTCCTCGATCAACGCCAAGTACAGCTTGTACGGTCCGGTGCCGAAGAAGACCATCCTTTCCGCAATCCGCAGGGACCCGGACGCCCAGGCGATCATTCTCACCTCCTGCACCTACGACGGGCTGCGCTACGACCTCGCGCCCATCGTCGAGGCGGCGCACGCGAAAGGCATCAAGGTGATCGTGGACGAAGCCTGGTACGGGTTCGCGCGCTTCCATCCGGCGTTCCGGCCCACTGCGCTCGAAGCGGGGGCGGACTACGCCACCCAGAGCACGCACAAGGTGCTCTCGGCGTTCTCCCAGGCCTCAATGATCCATGTGAACGATCCCGGATTCAACGAACACCTGTTCCGGGAGAATTTCAACATGCACACTTCCACGAGCCCCCAGTACAGCATGATCGCGAGCCTCGATCTGGCGCGCAAACAGGCGGTGATGGAGGGCTACAAGCTGCTCTCGCGCACGCTCGCGCTCGCGCAGGAGCTGCGCGCGCAAATCAACTCGACCGGTGTATTCCGCGTTCTGGAGCTCGAGGACCTGCTCCCCGAGCAACTCACGCACGATGGAATCCGCCTCGATCCGACGAAGGTCACCGTGGACATCTCGAAGTGCGGGTACACCGTCGAGGATCTGCAGCGCGAGCTCTTCGACCGCTACAACATCCAGGTCGAGAAATCCACGTTCAATACGCTTACTCTGCTGCTGACGATCGGCACCACCCGCAGCAAAGTCTCGCGCCTGTACGATGCGCTCATGCGCATCGCCCGTGAGGGCCGGCCGCCGCGCCGCTTGTACCGCTTCCCCGAAATCCCGGGATTCACGCGCCTTCGCTATCTGCCGCGCGACGCCTTCTACTGCGGCGGGGAGCTGGTGCCCCTGGTCGACGAGAAGGACAACATCAGGCGGGACCTGCTCGACCGGGCGTGCGCCGACCAGATCGTCCCGTACCCCCCGGGCATCCCCGTGCTCGTCCCAGGGCAGGTCATCACACGGGAAATCGCCCACTATCTGGTCGGTTTGCTGCGCTCCCAGAAGCGCGTCGAGCTTCACGGGATCGTCTACGACGGGTATCTACCCTGTTTGAGGGTCTTGAAGCCTGCCGAGGAGCGGGGCCTGCGCCGGATCGGATAGAAGATCCAACGACCGTCGATCCAGCCTTGCAACACGAAAAATGTTATGTTATACAGGCATTTCCGGGAAATTTATGCTTCCGTCATTGAACACGACGAAATTCGGCTTTCGCATCCGCACCCGGCAGGGCCTGGTGGTCGAGCACCTCATGATTCACGGCCGCGACGAAGCCGACGCCGAGAGAAAGCTTCGCCAGATGTACCTGCACTGCGAGATCTTGGAACGCAGCGTCATGCAGCCGGCGGTGATGCAGCCGAGCTCGGCGCCCGCTTCGGGTACCCCGGACGGAACGAGCTTCGAAGAGATTGTTTCCCTGATCAGCAAGTAGCACCGGGCGCTGCCGAAACCTCGAGAAATCCCGAGGACAGCAACTCCTCGAGCAGACCCGAGTAGTCCTGCGCCCCGCGGCTGTTGGGCGCATGGCTGAAAATGTCCTTGCCGAGCATGGGGCTCTCAGCGATGCTCACCGCTTCTGTGATGCGCGTCTGGCACAATTCCGTCCCGAACCGGGAGGCGAGCTGCCCCGCGATGTCGTGCGACATGCGCCGGCGCGAGTCGAACCGCGTCAGAACGTAGCGACGCTCGACGCGCCGCTTCAGCACGTGTTCGAGCGCCCGCAGAGTATTTTCGAGCGCGAGCGCCGCCCTCAGCGCCAGGTAGTCGGTCGAGATCGGGATCAGAACCCGTTCTGACGCGAAAATTCCCGAGAGAGACAGCACCCCCAGCATCGGGCAGCAGTCGATCAGCACGGGGCGCGTACCGTCCCAGTCCGCGTCCAGCCCCCGCTTGAGCCTGTTCAAGATGTCCGGCCCCTTGCCGAACAATGAATCCACCTTGATCAGCTCCATATGCGCCGGGATGAGCTCCCCGCCGAAGCGAATCGGCCGTGCAACTTCCTTGAGAGGCTTGCCCGCGTTGAAGTACGCGAACAGGCTTTCCCCGCTGGAGGCTCCGGGGTTGAGGATCGAGCTGAGATGCGACTGCGCGTCGAGGTCTACGAGCAGCGGCACCCCTCCCCGCCGCGCGATCGCCGCGCCCAAGTTGAGCACGGTCGTCGTCTTGCCGACCCCGCCCTTCTGATTGAATACCGTCAGGCGCGTTCCCATGCCGAACTCGTTGTGCTAAGCTACTTGCCCTTCAGAGCAATTCGATTATCGCACAGGGCGACGAGATGACCTTTATCCGGCTAGCGCGTCACGCAGGCGCCGCGGCTTCGCCCATTCGGCCCGACACCCGACGACGCCGAGCGCGGCGATAGGCGCAATCGGCGCGCCTTACGGCGCGTTTCCAAAGAGATTTTTGGCGCAAGCGTTGCGCTGCGCCGTAAACGTTAACGGGTGATTCCATGTCTCATTCGATGAACACTTACAGCCGGATTCCGATCGCCTTTACCCGCGGCGAGCGCGTGTGGGTTTGGGACGAATCCGGCAAGAAGTACCTCGATGCGCTCGCGGGAATCGCGGTCAACACGCTCGGCCACGGCCACGCGAAACTGACTCGGGCGATCGCAGAGCAGAGCTCGCGTCTGATCCACACCTCCAACCTCTACCGCATCGCCGAACAGGAAAGACTCGCAGACAAGCTCGCGGCGATAAGCGGCACGGACAGCGTGTTCTTCTGCAACTCGGGTTGCGAAGCCAACGAGGCGGCGATCAAGCTCGCGCGCTTGTACGGCAACGGCAAGAGAGTGGAGAACCCCGGGATCGTCGTCATGGACAAGGCTTTCCACGGCAGAACGCTCGCGACGCTCTCGGCCACCGGCAACCGCAGAGTTCAGCAGGGATTCGAGCCCTTGGTGCCGGGCTTCGTGCGTGTGCCGTTCAACGACATCGAATCGGTGCGCCAGGTCGCTTCGCGCGACAAAAGCGTCGTCGCGGTGCTGGTCGAGCCGATCCAGGGAGAAGGCGGAATCAATATTTCCTCGATGCGGTACCTGCGCGATCTGCGCGAGCTCTGCGACCGCCAGGGTTGGTTCCTCATGGTGGACGAAGTCCAGTGCGGACTGGGCCGCACGGGCAAGTGGTTCGTCTATCAGCACGCTGAAATTGAGCCCGACGTGGTGCTGCTCGCGAAGGGCCTTGCCTCGGGCGTGCCGATCGGAGCCTGTCTCGCCCGCGGAGCCGCGGCCGCGGTGTTCAAGCCCGGAGCTCACGGGTCCACGTTCGGCGGCAATCCGCTAGCCTGCGCTGCAGCCCTCGCGACGCTTACCGCCATCGAGGAAGAAGGTCTCATGAAGAACGCCGAGCGCATCGGCGGGATCCTGCTCTCGGGGCTCCGCGAGGCGCTCGCGGGACGTCCGGGTGTGGCGGAGGTGCGCGGTCACGGCCTGATGATCGGCGTCGAACTCGACCGGCCCTGCGGAGATCTGGTCGGGCACGCCCTGGAGGCGGGCCTGCTCATCAACGTCACCATGGAAAATGTGATCCGGCTGTTGCCCCCGCTCGTGATGAACGAAGGCGAAGCACGCCAGGTGTTGTCCATCCTCGTTCCGCTGGTGCGCTCGTTCCTCGCGCAGCCCGCCTCCGCGATGCCCGCGCGCGCATGAAAAAGGGGCAGGCCCGGCTGCGGCACTACCTGCAGTTCAAGGACTTCTCGCGCGAGGAGTACGAGCACCTGTTCGCGCGCACGCGCTGGATCAAGAACAAGTTCAAGCGCTACGAGCGCTACTGGCCTCTCGAAGACCGCACCCTCGCAATGATCTTCGAGAAGCCATCGACGCGCACGCGCCTTTCGTTCGAGGCGGGCATGCACCAGCTCGGCGGCGCGGCGATCTATCTGTACACGCGCGACTCGCAGCTCGGGCGGGGGGAGCCGGTCGAGGACGCCGGACAGGTGATCTCGCGGATGTGCGACCTGGTGATGATCCGCACCTTCCAGCAGGAGATACTGTCGCGCTTTGCGGCCAGCTCGCGCGTCCCGGTGATCAACGGCCTTACCAACGAGTACCACCCCTGCCAGGTGCTCGCCGACATCTACACTTACGTCGAGCACCGCCGGTCGATCCGGGGCAAGACGGTGGCGTGGATCGGAGACTCCAACAACGTGTGCAACACCTGGCTCCAGGCGGCGACGATCTTCGATTTCAACTTGCACGTCTCGACGCCGCCGGGCTACGAGGTGGAGCCCGAGCGAGCCGGGATCTACGACGACGCGAACTACGAGAGCTTCGCCGACCCGATGGACGCCGCGCGCGGCGCGGACCTCGTCACCACCGACGTGTGGACCAGCATGGGCTTCGAGTCGGAGAAGGAAGAACGCGGGCGCGATTTCGAGAACTGGCAGGTGGACGGGGACATGATGCGAGCGGCGAAGAAGGACGCGCTGTTCATGCACTGCCTGCCGGCGCACCGCGGCGAGGAAGTCGCCGGAGAAGTGATCGACGGGCCGCAGAGCGTCGTCTGGGAGGAGGCGGAGAACAGATTGCACACTCAGAAGGCGTTGATGGAATTTCTGCTGCTCGGCAAGGTAAAAAAAGCAAAAAGGTGAAGAGGTGAAGGACAAGGTGAAGAAGGTCGTCCTCGCCTACTCGGGCGGGCTTGACACTTCGGTCATCCTCAAATGGCTACAGGAAAGCTACGGCTGCGAGGTCATCACGTTTACCGCCGACATCGGCCAGGGCGAGGAGCTTGAGCCCGCGCGAAAAAAGGCGCGGAAGCTCGGGGTGAAGGAGATTTTCGTCGACGACCTGCGCGAGGAGTTCGTGCGCGACTTCGTGTTTCCCATGTTCCGGGCGAACGCGATCTACGAAGGCGAATACCTTCTGGGAACCTCGATCGCCCGCCCGCTCATCGCCAAGCGCCAGATCGAGATCGCGCGCAAGACGGGAGCGGACGCCGTTGCGCACGGCGCAACCGGCAAGGGCAACGACCAGGTGCGCTTCGAGCTCGGCTACTACGCGCTCGAGCCCAATATCCGCGTGATCGCCCCCTGGCGCGAGTGGAACCTGACTTCGCGCGAAAAGCTGCTCGAATACGCGCAACAGCATGGCATACCGATCGAGGGAAAGAACAAGGGCGGCTCGCCGTACTCGATGGACGCGAATCTGCTGCACATTTCTTACGAGGGTCGCGTCCTCGAGGACCCCTCGCGCGAACCCCAGGAGGACATGTGGCGCTGGACCGTGTCGCCGGAAAAAGCTCCCAAGCGCGGAGAATACGCCGAGCTCGAATACCGCAGCGGGGACATCGTTTCCGTGAACGGGAAAAAGCTGAGCCCCGGGAAGGTTCTCGCGGAGCTGAACCGCCTCGGCGGTAGGCACGGCATCGGGCGGCTGGACCTTGTCGAGAACCGCTACGTCGGCATGAAGTCGCGCGGCTGCTACGAGACCCCGGGCGGCGCGATCATGCTGAAAGCGCACCGCGCGATCGAGTCGATCTGCCTGGACCGCGAGGTCGCCCACCTCAAGGACGATCTCATGCCGCGTTACGCCTCGCTCATCTACAACGGCTACTGGTGGAGCCCGGAGCGCAAGCTCCTTCAGACCCTGATCGACGCCTCGCAACGCGGCGTGAGCGGTCGCGTGCGGCTGAAGCTCTACAAGGGCAACGTCACCGTCGTCGGCCGCGACTCGAGGGCCGACTCGCTCTTCGACCCGGAAGTCGCGACCTTCGAGGACGACCGCGGCGCCTACGACCAGGCAGACGCCTCGGGATTCATCCGTCTGAACGCACTGCGGATGCGCATCGCCGCGAACCGCAGGCGAAGGAGGCGCTGACCTCCTATTCGAACTTGTTGGTGAGCGTGCCGATGCCCTCGATCAAGATGCTCACCGTGCTTCCGGGCGTCATCGCCCCGACGCCCACCGAGCTGCCGCAGGCGATCAGGTCGCCCGCCTCGAGCGTCATGTCCTGGGAGATCAGGCTCACTAGCTTCTCGGGGGGAAAGACGATGTCGGAAAGGGAATAGTTCTGCCGCTCGTGGCCGTTCAGGATGGTCTTGACCGTGAGCTTGGCCGGCTCGATCTCGGTCTCGATGCACGGACCGAACACCCCGAAGGTGTCGAAGCTCTTCGCTCGCGTCCACTGGGCGAAGACCGGGTCTTTCGCGATGATCTCGATCGCCGTGACGTCGTTGACACAGGTGTAGCCGAAAATGTGCCGGGCCGCTTCGCTCTCGGGCACGCCGCTCGTGCGCTTGCCGATGACGATGCCGAGCTCGCCCTCGTACACCACTTTTCCGCTGTAGGATTTCGGCCCGCGGATCACCTCGCCGTTCGCGAGGAGCGAATTGTTGCCCTTGAGAAAATACAGCGGCTCGGGCGGGACCGCGTGGTCGAGCTTCGCGAGGAGCTCGCGATAGTTGTCGATCAGCGCGACGATCTTGCCCGGCACGCTCGGCGTGAGGAGCTTCGCGCCGGCGAGAGGGATCGCCTGGGAGGTCGCCTCCGGGCCCGCGAACATGCTGCCCGAGTGCACCCGGACGTTGTCGCCTTCGAGCTTTCCGAAGTATTCGCGTCCCTGATAGGCGACGCGTACCCACTTTGCCATGAGACCTCCTTCCTACCGGGCGTGTGCCGGCCCGCAGGGCGCTCCGCGCTCCACCCGAAAACGCGCGATCATACCCGGTCATCCCCCGCCCCGCACGGAGAACGATTGCGCATTCGAACCTATTCCGACCTCCACCTGGAATTCGCGCCCTTCGTGTCGCCCCCGGACGACGCCGATGTGATCATCCTCGCCGGGGACATCGACAACGGCGCAGCCGGGATCGAATGGGCCGGAGAAACCTTCCGCAGGCCCGTGCTTTATCTCGCCGGCAACCACGAGTATTACGAGGGCGAGTTCGAAGCGGTGCAGAGAGCCATGGGAGCGGCGGCGCGCAGGTACTCGGTCGAGCTCCTCGATTGCAGCGAAGCCGTCCTCGGCGGCGTTCGCTTTCTCGGCTGCACGTTGTGGACCGATTACTCGCTTGCGCCGCAGGAAGAACGCTCCGCCGTGATCGAAAGCGCGCGCAAGCTGAATCCCGACTTTCAACTGATCCGCTACGGCTCCCGCGCCTTCGCGCCGGAGGACGCGATCGCGCTCTGCGTCCGGCACCGCGCCTGGTTGGTCGCCGCCCTCGCCGCACCCTTCCCGGGAAAAACCGTCGTCGTCACCCACTTCGCGCCGCACCCGCTCTCCATCGCTCCGGCGTTCGCTGGCCACCGGGCCAACCCGGGGTTCGTTGTCGACCTAGAGGAAACGATGGGGAGCGCGGCATTGTGGATCCACGGGCACACGCACACATTTTTCGACTATAGCGTGGGCGGCGCGCGGGTGATCTGCAATCCGCGCGGCTATCCGGGCGAGCGGACCGGGTTCAGGCCCGACCTGATCGTGGAAATCTGAGCTCCGCACGGCCGCAATCCACTTCTTCGGTTTGCGATAGATGGCGGTGGATTCCATCGATGCCAGACTATCATAATGGATCGCCCCGAGCGTTCGGTATAATCGCGGGCCATGCCTTCTTTCGATATCGTTTCCGAAGTCAACAAGGTCGAGCTCAAGAACGCAGTCGACCAGGCGAACAAGGAGATCGCGAACCGCTTCGACTTCAAGGGCTCGGACGCGCGCATCGAGCAGGCCGAGCTGGTGCTGACGCTCTACGCCGACGACGATTTCAAGCTGAGGCAGGTGACCGACGTCCTGCTCACGAAGTGCGCGAAGCGCGCGGTGGACGCGCGGATGTTCGACACGAAGGCGGTCGAGAAGATCGGCACCAAGGTGAAGCAGCCGATCCACGTCAAGGCCGGCATCGAGCAGGAGAAGGCGAAAAGCATCGTCAAGCTGCTCAAGGACTCGAAGATGAAAGTCCAGGCGAGCATCCAGGGGACCGCCGTGCGCGTCTCGGGAGGGAAGAAAGACGATCTCCAGGCCGCGATTGCGCTGGTGCGCAAATCGGTCACCGATATTCCGCTGCAGTTCCAGAACTTCCGGGAGTGAGGCGGGAATTCACTTGTCACCCCCCGCTCAAAGCCCCCACGATGACGACTTCGTCGTTCGCAGCGAGCGCGGCGCCGAGGTTCCGCGCCTGCTGCTGGTTGACGAAGATCCTGATGTGGCGCCGGATCGCGTCCTGCTCGTCGATCATTCGGAAACGGATCCCCGGATATTGGCGCTCGAGGTCCGCGAGCAGACCCGCCAGCGTCGCGCCGCGCGCCTCTACGTGCGCGCGCCCCCCGGTGTAGTCGCGAAGCTGCGAGGGGATGAGGACGTTCACTCCCGTCACCTTCCGGCGGCCTCGACCGAATAGATTTCCGGGAGGTGGCGCGCGATTGAGGTCCAGCGCTCGCCTTCGCTCGCGCTCATCCAGACTTCGCCGCTCGTCGTGCCGAAGTACACGCCGACCGGATCGCGCGCGTCTGCGCACATCGCCTGGCGCTTCACCGTGAACCAGCCCTGCGTAGCCGGGAGACCCTTGTCCTGGCGGCCCCAGGTCCGGCCGCCGTCGCGCGAAACATAGGCCGCGGGCTTGCCGTCCGGGGAGACTCGCGGCCATACGGTGCCGCCGTCCATCGGGAACACCCACAGCGTGTCGGGATCGCGCGGATGCAGGACGAGCGGAAAACCGATGTCGCCTATCGCTTTCGGCATTGCGTTGCCGATGCGCTCCCATTTTTCGCCGGGACGATCCAGTCGGTAGATTCCGCAGTGATTTTGCTGGTACAGGCGGTCGGGCGCGAACGGATGCAGCCGCATGCAGTGCACGTCGTGACCGTACTCCGGGTCCTTGACGGGAAGAAAATCGGCCGCGACGCCCTGGTTGAGCGACCGCCAGGTCTCTCCGCGGTCCGAGCTCTCGAACGCGCCGGCCGCCGAGATGCCGATGTAGAGATGCCGCGGATCGCGCGGATCGACGTTGATCGAGTGCAGCGTCGCGCCGCCGGGCGGCCCCTGCTCCTGCTCGCCGCCGATCCAAACGATGCGCATGGGGTTGGCATTGAAGCCAGCGACACCCTCCCAAGTGACGCCGCCGTCATCGGAGCGAAACAATCCCGGCGGTGACACGCCCGCATACCAGGCGCCGGGCTCCGAAGAATGCCCCGGCGTGAGCCAGAACACGTATTCCACCGCGAGGCCCTTCTCGCCGGGAGCCGCTTTCGGGAACGCGGGCGGGCGCTCGGCCTCCTTCCAGGTGCGGCCGAAGTCGGTCGAGCGGAATACGGTCGGCCCGAGATGGCCTGCTCGCACGGCGCAGAGCAGCGTCTTGCCGTCGCGGGGGTCGAGCACGAGATGGTTGACGATGTTGCCCAGGAAATGCGGCCCCGCGAGCGTCCAGCTCTTGCGCGCGCGGTCCGACTTCACGAGGAAGACGCCCTTGCGCGTTCCGACGAGCAGGGTCACCGGTCCCGAAGCGGGACGCGGGGCTGCCCTTGTTGCTCTGGCCTTCGGCATAGGCAACCTCTCTATTTTTTCAGTCCTTCGATCCAGCGACCGTAGAGGGCCGCCGCGATCGCGTTGAGCGAATGCACGCGCTCGTCGAGCCGCTCGAACATCTGCTGCGGGGTTTGCACCGACGGCCCGGCTTTCGCGACGAGCTCCTTTTCCCAGTCCTCGCACCAGGCGCGGATCAGCTCGGGCGTCATCTCGACATGGCATTGCATGCCGAGGTGCTTGCCGAGCACGAACGCCTGGTTCGTGCAATAGGGGCTCCCGGCAACCCGCGTCGCTCTCGGCGGGATGGTGAAAGTCTCGCCGTGCCAGTGAAAGGCGCAGAACTCCCGCGTTGCGCCGAACCACTCGCGCGCGCGGGCGTTGTCCTCGATCGTAACCGTGCCCCAGCCGATTTCCTTGACGCTGTTGCGCGCGACTCTGCCGCCCAGCGCCTTCGCGATGAGCTGTCCGCCGAGACAGTGGCCGAGCACCGGAACCTCGGCGTCGACCGCCCGGTTCACGAGCCCGAGCACCGGAGGGACCCACGGCAGCCCGTCGTTGACGCTCATCGGCCCGCCCATGAATGCGAGACCGGAGAACGCGCGCGGATCCGCGGGGACCGGCTCGCCCGCATCCACTTTGACGAGCCGCCACGGAATGCGGTGCGCGTCGAGGAATGTGGCAAAATAGCCCGGCCCCTCGGTCTGACTGTGTCGGAAAATCGCAACCGGCTTCATGCGCGAAACGAGGCAACGTGGTCAAGCTCCGTATTGTAGCGTCGCTGCCCCTCCTGTTGTCCTCCGCCGGCTGGAGCGCCGAGGTGAACGTGATCGGCCTCTTCCCCGGGAAGGCGGTGGTGGTGATCGACGGCGGCGCACCGCGCGTTCTTACAGTCGGCCAGAAACCCGTGGAGGGCGTCACCCTGATCTCGACCGACCGGGAGTCCGCAACCCTGTTCATCGACGGTCAGAAAAAAACCCTGAGGATCGGACAGCATCAGGGGGGTCCGGCTCCGGCCTCCACGAACCAGAGCGTCACGCTCACCGCCGACCCGCGCGGACATTTCGTGGTGGACGGCCAGGTCAACGGCGGCGCCGTGCGCTTTCTGGTCGACACGGGCGCCACGGCGATCTCACTCTCCTCGGCGGACGCGACGCGGCTCGGAATCGACTACCGCAAAGGGCAGCCCGGATTGATGGGCACGGCCAACGGCACGGTGGTGGTCTACCGGGTGAAGCTGGACACGGTGCGCGTCGGCGACATCCTCGTCAATAACGTCGACGGAGCCGTCCTCGAAGGCAACCCGATGCCGTTCGCGCTGCTCGGAATGAGCTTCCTGAACCGCACGGAAATGAAGCGCGAAGGCCAGACGATGGTGCTGATCCGGCGGTTCTAGCGGGGCCTACTGCTTTCGCGTCTTGTCTTTCTCGATGAGCGCGTAGGCGGAGTGGTTGTGGATGGACTCGAAGTTCTCCGACTCCACCCGGTACCATTCGATGCGCTTGTCGCGGTTCAGTTCCGAAGCGATGTCGCGCACCATGTCTTCGACGAACTTGGGGTTGTCGTACGCGCGCTCGGTAACGAATTTTTCGTCGGGCCGCTTGAGCAGCCCGTAGAGCTCGCTCGAGGCGTGCTTCTCGGCATAATCGACCAGCTCCTCGATCCACACGAACCCCTTGGTGCGCGCGGTGATCGTGACGTGCGAGCGCTGATTGTGCGCCCCATAATCGGAGATTCTCTTGGAGCACGGGCAAAGGCTCGTCACCGGCACGACGACCTTCATCTTGAAACACCTCTCGCCCTTGTCGACCTCCCCGACGAAAGTCACTTCGTAGTCCATCAAGCTCTTCACCTTGGAGATCGGAGCGGCCTTGTTGACGAAGTACGGAAACGTCATCTCGATGTGGCCGGACTGGGCCTCCAGGCGCTCGACCATCTCGTCGAGCATCAGCCTGAACGTCTCCACGGAGATCTCACGCTCGTGCGCGTTCAGGATCTCGACGAAGCGCGACATGTGGGTGCCCTTGAACTGGTGCGGCAGGCCGACGTACATGTTGAACGTCGCGACCGTGTGCTGCACGTCGCCCGTGCGTTCGGCGACGCGGATGGGATGGCGGATCGCCTTGATCCCGACCTGGTCGATGGCGAGCTTGCGCTTGTCCTCGGAGCCCTGAACGTCGGGAATGACAAGCGGGTCGCGGATATTCATGAAGAACCTTTCGTCACCTTGGCTCGGTGTTAGACGATCTTAACATGCGATCCGTTCCCCCCTTTTTCAAGACGCGCGCGGATCGCGGCGACGATGCCCCCCTTGTCCAGGCCGATCGAAGCGAGCAGCTGCGCCTGGTCGCCGTGGTCGACGAAGCGGTCGGGCAGCCCCAGCTGGAGGAGCGGGGTGACGATGGCGCGCGCGCCGAGCGCCTCGGCGACGGCGCTTCCTGCGCCGCCCAGGACCGCGTTCTCCTCGATGGTGACGAGGAGCCCGTGGGTTCCGGCGAGCTCCGCCGCGAGATCCGCGTCCACGGGCTTGACGAAGCGCATATCGACGACGGTTGCATCGAGGTAGTTGCCCGCCTCGAGTGCAGGTTTGAGCAGGCTGCCGAACGCGAGAATCGCAACAGAGCCTTGCCCGCCGGGACCGCGTCGGCGGACGACCCCCTTGCCGAGCGGCAGCGAGCTCATTTCCTTTACGATCTGTGCACCCGGGCCGCTGCCGCGGGGATAGCGCACCGCGGCGGGCTGATCGAGCGAGAACGCCGTGGCGAGCATCTGGCGGCATTCGTTCTCGTCGCTCGGAGTCATCACTACCATGTTGGGAACGCAGCGCAGATAAGTCAGATCGAAGGCACCGTTGTGCGTCGCCCCGTCGCCGCCCACGAGGCCCGCCCTGTCGAGCGCGAACACGATCGGAAGGTTCTGGATGCAGACGTCGTGAATGAGCTGATCGTAGCCACGCTGCAGAAAAGTCGAGTAGATCGCGAGCACGGGCTTCAGGCCCTCGCAGGCGAGCCCCGCGGCGAAAGTCACCGCGTGCTGCTCCGCGATGCCCACGTCGAAATACCGGTCGGGAAATTCTTGCGCGAAGCGCACCAGCCCCGAGCCCTCCCGCATCGCCGGCGTGATGCCGACGAGACGTGAATCGAGCCGCGCCATGTCGCACAGCCACTCGCCGAACACCTGCGTGTAGGTCGGCTGGCCGCCGCTCGCCTTCTTGATGCCGTGGGCGGGATCGAACTTGCCCGGACCGTGATAGAGCACCGGATCGGCCTCGGCGAGCTTGTAACCCTGACCTTTCTTCGTGACGACGTGCAGGAACTGCGGGCCTTTCAGCTCCTTGATGTTCTTCAGCGTCGGGATGAGCGAATCGAGATCGTGGCCGTCGATCGGACCGACGTAGTTGAACCCGAATTCCTCGAACAAAGTCGAAGGCACGACCAGGCCCTTGGCGTGCTCCTCCATTTTTTTCGCCAGATTCCACAACGGCGGGACGCCGGCGAGGACTTTTTCGCCTGCCTTCCTCGCTGCGGCATAGAAGCGCCCCGACATGAGCCGTGCGAGATAGCGGTTCAACGCGCCCACAGCGGGGGAAATGGACATGTCGTTGTCGTTCAGGATCACGAGCAGATCGGTGTCCATCACGCCGGCGTTGTTGAGGGCCTCGAAGGCCATGCCCGCCGACATGGCGCCGTCGCCGATCACCGCTACGACGTGGCGCTTCTTCTCGCCGGTATCGCCTTTCAGTCTCGCGCCCTGCGCCATGCCGAGCGCCGCGCTCACCGAGGTGCTCGAATGGGCGGTTCCGAAAGTGTCGTACTCGCTCTCGCTGCGGCGCGGGAAGCCCGAGATGCCCCCGCTCATGCGTATGCGACTCATCGCTTCACGGCGGCCGGTGAGAATCTTGTGCGGATACGTCTGGTGTCCCACGTCCCAGACGAGTCGGTCGTAAGGCGTGTTGAAGACGTGATGCAGCGCGATGGTCAGCTCGACCGTCCCCAGGTTGGAGGACAGATGGCCGCCAGTCTGGCTGACCGATTCCAGAATGAACGTGCGCAGCTCGTCTGCGAGCCGCCGCAGCCCGCGTCGGTCCATGGCGCGAAGGGCCGCCGGATCGTCGATGGTTTTCAGCAGCTCGTATGCGGCCGGATCGTATTCGGTCGACCTGGTCTCGGGTTTGCTGCCGGGAAGATCCGCTTTTCCGATCGCGCTCATGGAGGCGAATTATCCCGCAAACAGGGAAACTTGTCCGATTCGAACGCGACTCTTCCGCAGCTAGAACTCGCGCAACACGATGAAATCGGCTAGCTGCGCGAGCCTTCGGGCGCCGCCGTGCAGCTCCGACAGGGCCGCCTGCGCCTCTTCGCGCAGTTCCTCCGCGAGCGCTCTTGCGCGCGCGAGCCCGAGCACCGAGACGTAGGTCGGCTTGTTGTTCGCCGCGTCCTTTCCGACCGTCTTGCCGAGCGTCGCGGTCGAGGACTCCTGGTCGAGAACGTCGTCGACCACCTGGAAAGCGAGCCCGACGCATTTTGCGTAGTGATCAAGGCGTGCGAGCTGACCCGGCGCGAGCGCATTCGAGCAGCGCGCGCCGAGCGCGACCGACGCACGGATCAACGCGCCCGTCTTGTGGATGTGCATGTATTCGAGCTCCGGCACAGTGAGGGGCTGGCCCACGCTCGCGAGATCGATTGCCTGCCCGCCCGCCATGCCGCGGCTGCCGCACGCGGCCGCGAGGATCTTCACCATTTCGACCTGAACCGCGGGGTCATCGGACAGACGGTGCTCCGCAAGGAGCTGAAACGCGAGCGACTGCAGACTGTCGCCGACGAGAAGCGCGGTCGCCTCGTCGAACTCGACGTGGCAAGCCGGCTTGCCGCGGCGAAGCACGTCGTCATCCATGCACGGCAGATCGTCGTGCACGAGCGAGTAGGCGTGAATGCATTCTACGGCGCAGGCAGCGATTTCAAGGCGCGCCGGGTCGGCGCTGACCGGTTCCCCGGCGGAGGCCTCGCCCGCGGCAAACGCGAGCAAGGGCCGTATGCGCTTGCCTCCACCGAGCACCGCATAGCGCATGGCGTCATGCAAGCGCCGCGGCGCTATTCCCGAGGACGGGAGAAAACGCTCGAGCGCCGCTTCGACCCGAGCCTGGACTCTTGCCATCCAGGCGGTGAATTCACTCGTCGTCGTCGGCACCGGGGAGGTTTTTCAGCGTGTTTTCTTCAAGCACCTTCACTTGCTGCTGCGCGCGGGCGAGCACGCCCTGGCAGTACTGAGCCAGCTCGAGCCCCCGCTTGTGCGCAGCGAGGGACTGCTCCAGAGTCAGCTTCCCGGACTCCATGCTCGCCACGATCTTCTCCAGCTCGGCCAAGGCGGCTTCAAAGCTCTCGGGTTGATCGGTCTTGGCGGGTTTCGACATGGTGGAGAGGCCGGTGCTGAGCGCCGTTCGGTTCAGGAAACGGCAAAATAGCCCATGGGGAAAGGACGGTCAAATGAGGTCCTGTCGGGAACTGAGTTGCCCGGAGGGAAATAGGACGCGAGTACGCGAAAAACCCCTGGTGCCCCGTGGAAAAAGGGTCTAGAATCGCGCGCATTTTACGATTCAAGGAAGGAAGCGCTCCAGCCGTATGTCCGACTTGCCCAGCTCGCAAAGACTCAAACCCAACGCATCGCAGCTTCCCATTTCCTGGTACTTCGACCCGCAGATCTTCGCGCTGGAGCGAGAGCTGCTCTTCGCGAATGGCCCGGGCTATGTCGGGCACGAGCTCATGGTGCCGAACCCGGGCGACTACCATACGCTCGCGTGGATGGATCACGGCAAGGTGCTGGTCAGAAACGCGAACGGCGTCGAGCTCCTATCGAACGTGTGCCGCCACAGGCAGGCGATCCTGCTCGAGGGCCGAGGCAACGCGCAGAACATCGTCTGCCCGCTGCACCGCTGGACCTACGACATGAAGGGCGAACTGCTCGGCGCGCCTCACTTCCCCGAAAATCCTTGCCTCAACCTCGGCAAGACCAAGCTGCAGAACTGGTGCGGCATGCTGTTCGCGGGAAAGCGCGATGTCGCAAAGGACCTTTCCGCCATTGCCGGCCGGTTCGATTTCTCCGGCTACATGCTCGATCGTGTCGAGGTGGCGGAGTTGCAGCAAAACTGGAAGACCTTCATCGAAGTCTACCTCGAGGACTACCACGTCGTGCCGTACCATCCCGGTCTTGGTAACTTCGTCACCTGCGACGACCTGAAGTGGGAGATGACCGACGCATACTCGGTACAGACGGTGGGCGTCAAGGATGGATTCGCCAAGCCGGGCACGCCGACCTACGCCAAGTGGCACGAGATTCTCACGCGTTATCTCGATGGCAGGCAACCTAGACAAGGGGCCATCTGGCTAACGTACTACCCGAACGTGATGATCGAGTGGTATCCGCACGTGCTGGTGATCAGCACCCTGCTCCCGCGGACGCCCACCCGAACGATCAATGTCGTCGAATTCTACTATCCCGAGGACATCGTGCTCTTCGAGCGCGAATTCGTCGAAGCCGAGCAGGCCGCCTACAGGGAGACCGCGATCGAGGACGATGAGATCGCCAGGCGCATGGACCGCGGCCGGCGAGCGCTGTGGGAGCGCGGCGAGAGCGACGCCGGTCCTTACCAGTCGCCGATGGAAGACGGGATGATGCACTTCCACGAGCACATCAAGCGCGGGCTGGCCGGGCACGTGTAGCCAGATCTCCTGTGGAGATCACGTAATTCATAGTCAGCAGGTCGGTGGTTCCCGCTCCGGCGAATCAAGTGGCGAAACGCGGTCAAGCTGGTCGGGAATAAGTGCTAGACTGCTCTCCCATGAATGACGACGACCTCCCGCAAGGTCCGCGCTCTCCAGCATTTCGCGACGCGTTGCGCGTGCTGGGAAATCCCTACGCATCCCTGCAAACATATGAGGTTCCTGAGACCCGCTCGCTAACGGCGAAGGAGCGCGCCTACAAACGTCGCCTCGAGGACCCGTATGCCTCCCTCTCCATTGGAATTCCAGAGGTGGCAAGCTCCATCGTGGCCACCGCGCGGATGCCCGCAGGCATTTCGAAGATGGAATTCGAGAAGGGATGTCGCCGGATTTTCAGGCAGTACATTCCGGCCGTCGAGAAAGGACGCCTTCGGCGCCATCATACCGACTTCATTATTCGGAACGTCGGCCGGGCGCCAGCGATACGTGGTGCCCTTCTCGTCGAACTCCGCAAATTCGACCTTGGCGACACTCCCGGCTTTCAGGCTCGCTTCAATCGGGAACGTCACCCGTTCACCGAAGCGAAGCTGAGGGACATCGAACGCAAGGTCAACCGCCGCGAGAAATAGATCATCGCTGCCGTGTTCGGCACCGTTGAACTCGAGCATTTGGCGAAGGCGTGCACGGCTATCGCGAACGACGTTAGCGACGAAACCGGCTTCGTCCCGGTTAGAAACCTGCTAGCGCGCTTTGATGCACAGCTGATTGTCCGTCCGTTGCTAGTTGAAGGAATGCTGGCATCCGAAGAATCAGCAAGCAACAAGAACAAGTGGTTAGTACTCGTTGATGGTGATACCTATCAGGTAAGCAACGGTGCACTCGCTGCCGAGAGTTCGCGCGCGCCGCTTGACAGTCGGCTCCGAAACACCGTCGCACACGAGTTAGTCCATTCTTTTGCGTTTCGCACTTCGGATTTCGGCATTCGACTCAAGGACCAACCGAAGGATAGGGCAGACTTGAAAGAAGTTGTAGGCGTGATCGAGGACGAAACGGAGAACCTGTCCCCTCTGTTGCTGGTGTCGGAAAAAGGGTTGGAACAATTTCTCAAGACCAAGCAGAGATCATGCACCCTATACGATCTGATGGATGCTGCACGGACAATGGGAATATCACGTACCGTCTTGATCAACCGGCTTCGATTGCTCCGCCCGGCAAACAGGCTGCGAGAGTTACCCGGTCTACACAACATCGCGATCGGCTTAGCTGAATGGAACAAGTGGGGAACAGCAGTTCTCAAGAGGTGGCCGCCGCTATTTCTTAATTTTGATCGAAACATAGGACCTGGATTCTGCTTCGTAGTCCTTCGACAAGAGGGTGTGCTCGCACAAGATGTTTGGAAAGACCCCTTGTTCGCCATGTGCGGGGGCCCGAAGACATCGACCGACCTAACGGTCGACGCGGGTACGGAGCAATCGCCGACATCCTCAAAAATGGAAATTCATATTTCTTGCGAAGATCGCCAGAAAGAAGCCGGTACCGAATTCATGTACGTCGTCCACGGCACTGAAATTCTTCCTCCCAAATATGAACGAGTATAGACCTCAGCGGGTAGGTCGTTGAGCGGACAAGGCGCGGTACCCGGAAGCATGATTCTCACCGCACTCGTGAGCACGGAAATTCTCGCGCGACATCTCGGTGATCCCGATTGGATGGTCTTTGACTGCCGTCACGATCTCAACGCTCCAGAGCGCGGCCGCATCGAATATGTGACATCACACATCCCCGATGCTCGCTTCCTACATCTAGACGAGGATCTGTCAGCACCGAAAACTGGAAAGAACGGCCGCCACCCGCTTCCCAATCCAGACGTTTTCATGGAGAAGCTCGGGCAAGCGGGACTCAATTCCCGAAAGCAGGTTGTCGCGTACGACGCACAGGGCGGCATGGTCGCCTCGCGGCTGTGGTGGATGCTGCATTGGCTCGGGCATCTACCCGTCGCTGTTCTCGACGGCGGCTGGAATAAGTGGCTCGACGAGGGTCAGCCGCAGAGCGCGGAAATTCCGCGGTCGAAGCCGGCCCAATTCAGAGGGAAGCCAAGTGCAGTCGATGTCAGCGCCGCGTTGGTGCACCTGCACCTCGGTGACGGCACGATGCTTTTGGTTGACGGTCGTGCGCCCGACCGATTCCGCGGCCAGAACGAGACGATCGACCCGGTCGCGGGCCGCATCCCCGGCGCGCGAAACCGCCCCTACCGCGACAATCTCGATGCACGCGGCCGTTTCAAGGCGCCTGAGACCCTCAAGGAGGAGTTCCGCGCGCTTCTCGGCAGCTCGAACTCTGGACAAGTCGTCAACTACTGCGGTTCCGGCGTGTCGGCATGCCACAATCTTCTCGCGATGGAGGTAGCGGGATTGCGTGGTGCCCGCCTTTATCCCGGCTCGTGGAGTGAATGGAGCGCCGACCCGTCGCGCCCGATCGCGTCGGGCGAGCCGAGACCCGGAGAGTTATGAGCGCCACCTTCCTCGCCGACGCGATCCTGGTTGTCCATGCATTGTTCGTCCTGTTCGTGCTCGGGGGCTTTGTGCTTATCCTCCTAGGCGCGCGCAGCTGGAGCTGGGTGCGCAACCGCGCATTCCGTATTTTCCATCTCGCGGCAATCGCCTTCGTGACCGTGGAAACCTTGCTCGGTTTCACCTGCCCGCTGACGATCTGGGAGGACATGTTCCGGGCGGCCGGGCCTGGGCAGCGGAGCTTCATCGGCCGCTGGGTCGCGCGCCTGCTCTATTACAATTTCCCGGAATGGGTGTTCGCAATTGCCTACAGCGCCTTCGCTCTCGCAGTCGTGTGGGCCTGGCACGTCGTGCCGCCGCGGGCGCGTTCTTCAACCCAAAATAGCGCCATATGATCTGAGATGGAGGTCTACCTCGATCTGATGCGTTACGTGCTCGATCACGGGCACGAGAAGAGCGACCGCACCGGCATAGGAACGAAGTCTACGTTCGGCTGGCAGATGCGCTTTGATCTCGCCAAAGGATTTCCGCTGCTTACGACCAAAAAGATCCACTTCAAGTCAGTAGCCTACGAGCTCTTGTGGTTCCTCAAAGGCGAAACGAACGTTCGCTGGCTTCAAGAGAACAAGGTGACAATCTGGGACGAGTGGGCCGATGACAGAGGGGAACTCGGGCCGGTGTACGGCTCGCAGTGGCGCAGCTGGCCCTCGCCCAACGGCAGTGCTATCGATCAGATCGCGAAGGTGGTTAATTCGATCCGAACACAGCCCAACTCACGACGTCACATCGTCACCGCGTGGAATCCGGCAGAGATCGACAAGATGGCGCTCCCACCTTGTCATGTGCTTTTTCAATTCTACGTCGCCGAAGGGCGGCTATCCTGTCAAATGTATCAGCGAAGCGCAGATATTTTTCTCGGTGTCCCGTTCAATATCGCCTCTTACGCACTCCTTACGCTGATGATGTCGCAAGTGTGTGGTCTGAAGCCGGGCGATTTCGTTCACACGCTGGGCGACGCGCACCTCTACCTCAACCATCTGGGGCAGGCGAAGGAGCAGCTGTCGCGCTCGCCGCGGCCGCTGCCGCGCATGCGCCTCAACCCAGCGATAAAGGACGTTTTCGGTTTCCGCTACGAGGATTTCACCCTCGAGGCTTACGATCCGCACCCCGCGATCAAAGCTCCGATCGCGGTCTAGAGCGCGACCGTGCGCTCGGGTGCCGGGCGACGCAGCAACGCCGCTTCGGTCGCCGCGGCGGCAGCGGGCGCCTGGAATTTAGGCAGGGGCACCGCGGTGCCGTCGCTCGGGACGCGCAGTACATCTCGGCCCGTTTCCTTTCCCGAAGCGTCGCGGTAGACCAGCTCGTTCGTGTCGAAATCGTACTCGGGATGGCGCGCGTCGTTCCACTTGTTCAGGAATACCATGTAGAAGGGTACGAAGAGGCCGTGGCGCGGCTCGCGGTGCTGAAGGGCGAACACGAATTCAGGCTGCTCTCTGACCGCGAATCCGCTGTGACAGTGCTGCACCCAGACGTAGTCGCCGAGCACGATCAGCTTCCAGAACGGCTCCTCGTCGTAGAACTTGAGGTTGACCTTCTTGCCGAACTTGCGAAGCCCCGAGAGATACCCGATCACCGCCTCGATCTCGGTGTGCAAAGTGAGCACGGTGATCTCCGGGGGCAGGGAATCCGCCCGCTCCCGCAGCGCTTTTCCGACCGGGTTGACCAGCATCGCGCGGATCTCGTACGCCTTCTCGATCACGCCCCGTAGCAAACTGTCGTCGGCGACGAACGTGTCGTACCCTGTCAGAGTCAACACGAAGGCGTCGCGAGCCGCCGGGAGCTGCTCTACCAGGGCGCGTTCCCGCCGCCGCGACCACCAGCCGGAGCCGGAGTTGCGGGCGTGCACCAGGGACGCGAGCCGCGCGGTGAGGACGCGCTGGCGGTGATCCCAGGCGATCTTGGCCAGATTGAACAGCAGCGCGAGAACCGAAGCGAGGGCGACTTCAGTCGCGAGCAGGAGATTCGCGTTGTTCTGGACCTCGGGCCACCACTCGTTCAGGATGTAGTTCGCTATACCGGGGAGCGAGAAAGCGATTGCGACGGCGAGCACCGTAATGACGCCGTGCGTAAGGATCTGCCGCAGTCCGGTCCAGAGGTTGTGCGTGGGCGTCCCACGATGCATCGCCATCACGTCGGTTCACCGGTGCCATTCCTGCTCGCCCCGGCCGGTATGCGATACGATGGCATCCAGCGTGCGGAGCGAAGTATCCTCGAGCGGCCCGCCGAGCCCGACCGCCACGCGCGCTTCGACCAAGGCCTCGTCACGGCGGTCTAGGTCCGCGAGCGTTTGAGCCAGATTGTTGTGCGCCGCGGCCGACCGCGGATGAACGAGAGTGGCCCGTCGGAAAGCCTGTTCCGCCGCTTCGAAATCACCGGCGCGATGGGCGGTATTTCCCAATCCTATGAGCGCCGTGAGATCGTCGGGCCAGCGCTCGAGCGCGCGCTCGTAGGCTCCCCGCGCCGACGCGAGCGGGCCCGTCTTTTCGAGACGCGCCACGGCGCTCAGATAGTCGCCTACCGCCACGCTCGCAGGCAAGCGACGCGGCGGCAGCGCGAGCATCGCCCAATAGCCGCTGCGCCGCCAAGTATGTTCGAAGGTATCGAGCGGCATTTGGAGGCGCCGCTCCGCGCCCGAGCGCAAAGTGATGCGCCTGGCCTCGAGGTCATAGCCGATCGCGACGGCGTAATGCCAAGCCGGATACCAGTCGAGGGCGAGGTTCTGCAGCACGACTACCGGGTTTCCGGCAGCGATCTCGGCGAGGAGATCCGAAAGACTCGGAGCGAGCTCGATGGCGACAAAGCCGTTACGACGCACCGCCGCGAGCATCTCGATCTGCAGGCTCCCGTGCCGACCCGGGAGATAGACCTGCGGCAGCAGCGCCTCCGGCTCGATCGCATTGCCTCCGGCACCGAGCACCATCGCGAGAGCGGCTGGACCGCATTGATAGTCCTCTTGCGAATGGAACGGGACCGCGTCGAGCTCGGCGCGCTGCAGAATCCCGGCGGAACCGCTCCCTACCAGGGCCTGCAGCTGCGGCGTGGCGCAGCCCGCAAGCCCGAGGAGAAAGATGCCCGCCGCCGTAAGGCGGCGGGCGACACGCCGGCGCGGTCGAGAGGGGAGGATCACTTGGCCGGCCGGGTGAAGCTGAAAACCTTGGTGAAGCCCAGAATATCCGTTATGAGAAGGGTCACGAACACGAGAAACCCGATCACCAGAAAAGTCTCGAACACGCTGCCCCCCGCGGGAAGCGAGTCGAATTGCGCGACGAGCCGCTCGACTTCGTCATCGCTCATGGCGTTGACGCGGGCCTTCGCTTCGTCAGGGCTCACGCCCTGCCGCTCAAGCGCGGCCCGGACGTCGGCCCGGTCAAAAAGCGAACCCAGGAGCTCGCGCCCCGAAAGCCCATCTTGCCGCGTAGCTTCGACGCGATCGGTTGCGACCAGCTCGGCTTGCACAGCCGGAATCGGTAGACCCAGGGTGCACAGGCTGACGACGAGAGCGCGTGCGACGGTCCGGTTAAGGCTTGGCATCTTCTTTCCTCCTCACTTGAACGAGTAGGGTTTTCTTATACCCGACTTTTCATGTGCGCACGAGCTTGCCCTCTACGACGCGGACCTTATCGCCTACGGTGAGGGTAGGCGGGCTCGATAGAGAAATGGTGCGAAACGAGCCGTCGTCCATGCGCACCGTCACGCGATATGCATAGCGCTTCTTCGCATTCTTCACGACCTCGCTCCCGGCGATCGCGCCTCCCGCCCCGAGGAGCGTGACCGCGGCGCCGCCTCCCCCGACCGTCTGCTCGCCGGGTCCGGTGGCGCCGGGTCCTGCCGCCGCTCCGGGACCGCCCGCTTCATCGCGTACCTCGACGGTCCGGATGGACTCGACCGTGCCGCACAACGCACAGCTGCTCGGCGGGACGAGCGTGTGTCCAGGGTCTGCCGGCCGCGCGTCGCCCTGCTTGGGCGAGAGCCCGCCGTTCAACCAGACCGTGACGGCGCCGACGCCGATCAGGCTCGCAATCAGCACCGAAACCGCCCGTCCTGTAGGATCGATCCGCATCTATTCCGATTGGAGCGCGCTCGGTTCAGCAAATTTTCTTTCTCCCGCCGCTGGAATCGCGCCGGAATCGCTGGCATGAGTGCAATCCCCGTGCCAACATGGGTTTGCGCGCCAACTCAATGAGTTACCGAGAATCCCGGATGCCAAAGACTTTCGATGCGTCGCTTGTCAACGACGGTTTCCCGGGCGCGACGAAAATCGAACTGATGGGAAAGGGAATTTGTTGTCGCCCCGGGGCGACAACGCGACGAATTCCGCGCGCGCGAGTCGGCCGGGTTTCAGCCCTTTTCGGGCTTGAACATCTTCGGCTCGAGCTTGTGGCGCTCGAGCAGCTTGTAGAACTCGGTGCGATTGCGCTGCGCGAGCTTCGCCGCCCGGGTCACGCTGCCGCCCGTGATGCGCAGGATGCGAACCAGGTATTCGCGCTCGAAGGCCCCCCGCGCTTCCTCGAGCGATGCGAGCTGCGCGGGCTCCTCCTTCAAGGCCTGCTGGATGAGCGAGGCCGGCACGACGCCCGAAGTGCAGAGCGCAACCGCCTGTTCGATCACGTTGACGAGCTGCCGCACGTTGCCTGGCCAGGGTGCCGCAAGGAGCGTTTGAAGCCCCTCTGGAGCCACTGCCTGGACGTCCTTTCCGTAGCGCGCGGCCGTGACTTTGAGGTAGTGGGTCGCCAGAGGGACGATGTCCTCGCGCCGCTCGGACAGGGGCGGGAGCGCGAGCGAGACCACGTTCAGTCGATAGTAAAGATCCTCGCGGAACCGCCCCGCTTTCATCTGCGCATCGAGGTCGCGGTGAGTGGCGGAGATGACGCGCACGTCGACCATCGTTCCCTGTGTCGCACCGACCGCACGCACTTCGCGGTCCTGCAGCACGCGCAGGAGCTTGGCCTGCAAGGCAAGAGGCATATCGCCGATTTCATCCAAGAACAGCGTCCCTCTGTCGGCCGCGGGAACGAGCCCCTTGTGATCGTAGGTCGCGCCGGTAAACGAGCCCTTGCGGTGGCCGAACAATTCAGATTCGAGCAGATTTTCCGGGATGGCCGCGCAATTGACCGCTACGAAGGGCCCCTGCGAGCGGCGGCTCGCCCGGTGTATCGCGCGCGCAAGGAGCTCCTTTCCCGTGCCGCTCGCGCCCTGGATGAAAACGCTCGCCTCCGACTGGGCGACCAGGCGGGCTTGATGTAGCACGTTCTCCATTTTCGGGCTCTGCGTCACGAAGTCGCGCCGCCAGTCCTCCTCACCCTCGCTCGGTGCAACTCCGGATAGGCGCAGGGCCTGTTCTACTTGGTCGAGCAGATGCTTCCCGTCGAACGGCTTGGACTGAAACCCGAATACTCCGCGGCGGGTCGCGGCGACCGCCTCGGGGATCGTCCCATGCGCGGTGAGAATGATGACCGGAAGGGTCGGCGCCTGCTTACGGATCTCGTCAAACAAGGTCAAGCCGTCCATTCCGCCCATCTTGAGGTCGGTAATGACGAGCTCGGGTCGCGAAGCCGCGAGCACCGCGAGCGCCTTCTCCCCGCTGTCCGCGCCCTTGACGCTGTGGCCCGCGGCGGTAAGTCGCAGGGAAATGAGTTTCAGGATATCCGGATCGTCGTCTACGAGGAGAATGGTGCTCATCTTGGCCGCGCCTGCTCGCGTTCTATGATGTTGCGTTCGACCGCCTTCAGCGCCTCGAGCTGCTCCTTCAGTTGGATCGTGCGGCGCTGCTCGCGCAAGCGCTCGCTGATCTGGGCGTGAAGCAGTCCGGCAAACTGCTGCATCGGTCCCGGCGCCGTTTCGGAGGCTCCCGCGCCAGCGAGAGACTCGAGCAGCCCCGCGGCCCGGGCGTCGTCGTTGAACGCCGTTCCGGGCAACGCAAGCAGCAGCGCGAGCCGGACCCGCCCGTAGGCGCCGCGATCCTTGGAAAGCATCTGGGTCGAAGCGTTCAATTCGCGTTGCTGCTCGTCGGCCTGCAGCGCCGCGACTCTCTGGGTGTAGGCGATCAGTTCGATGACCTGGCGCGATTCGCGGTTGTCGCGGGCCCAAGAAGCGCCCGAAGCTCCAGGGCCCGTACCTGACGTGGAGAAGGCGGCACAGCCGGCGAGTGCCGAGATGCCGCAGAGGATTGCAACGATCCGGATCATAGCTCGGGGCGCGGCGTCCCGGCTGCTAGCGTGACGCGGAAATGAGCGCCGCCTTCGCGATCGCTCACGACCTCGATGCGACCGTCGTGAGCCACGACAAATTCCCTTGCAATCGCGAGTCCCAGACCGCTGCCCCGCACGCGGCCGTGATGGATGTCCTCGCCCTGATAAAACCAGTCGAAAATCCGGTCGCGATCCTCGGGAGGAATTCCCGGACCCGCGTCTCTCACGTCGAACACCACCTCGGCCCCCTCTCGTCGCAGCGCCAGGGAAATCATACCCTCGTCCGGCGAGTATTTGATCGCATTGGAGACCAGATTCGCCGCAACGGCGCGCAATTTTTCCTCGTCGGCTTGAAGCACGACGGGGTCCAGCCGCAGGTCAGCGCGGATGCCGCGGGCTTGGACCGCGAGCCGGTGATCGTCGAGCACCTGTTCCACGACCCGGTCGAATCGCACCGCCGTCACCTCCAGGCGCCCCACGCTCTCCTGCGCTCGATGGTAGTTCAGCATCCCTTCGATCAGCTGCTGCAATTGCACGCTCTTTTGCTGGAGGATTTCGACGATTTCGCGCTGGCCCGGCGAGAGCGGGCCGGCGGTCCCCTCGACCAGCAGCTCCGATCCTTCGCGCAGGGCCGTCAACGGCGTTTTCAGCTCGTGCGAGACGTGCCGCAGGAACAGGCGCTTCTGTTGTTCGAGTTCGATCAGCCGCTGACGCAGCCAATCGAGCCGGCTGCCCAGGTATTTCAGGTCCGCCGGCCCGCCGACCCGGATATCGCCCTCGAACTCGCCCGCGCCGAGGCGCCGGATCGCCTGGTCGAGCTGACGGATCGGTCTCGCGATGAGGAGGGTGACTCCGACCGCAAGGAGTATCCCGAGCGGTATCGTCGCCGCCAGCTGCAGCCACAGGATGCGCTGCGCGCGCTCGCCTGTGCGTCGCATGGACTCCACTTCGCGGTCGATCAAGGCGTTGCTCGTATTGAGCACGTCCCGCGCCAGCTCCGACAGCACCAAGTAGCCTTCAACGAGCGCTTTCTTGTCGGCCGTCGTTTTCGGTTTGCCGAGCAGCTGTTCGTATAGCCCCTGCTCCTTGTCGATCGTGCTGTTGAGCTCGTGCAGCTGCGGCTCGTCGAGCGGCTGCAGGGACAGCTCGCTGGTGTTCGCCTTGAAGTTCGCCCTCAGCCGAGCGTAGTCCTTGAGGAGCTCCTCGTCGTCGAGGATGAGATACTGGCGCACCACCCGTTCGAGCGCGGTGGTTTGCTCGACCAGGAGCCGGCTGCCGCGAGAGGCTTGCGCCGCCTGGGAAACCGCGGTCTGGCTCTGACCTGCAAGCTGCTCGACGTACACCGCAGCGTTGTAAAAAGCCACGACGAGCGGCGCCGCGACGAGCGCGAAAGCAAGCAACAGCAGACTCAGAAACGATCGCGGATAGTAGCGCTGGGGGAAATCGAGCCCGATTCTCATGGCCCGCTATAATGCCGCAGTTTTGCGCATCGTGAACTTGCTCTCCCGTCCCGTCGACCGAAATGACCGGCCTTTCGCGCGTCGCCATCATCGCCGCCGTGGCGAGGAACGGCGTCATCGGCGACCGCAACCGCATGCCCTGGTACCTGCCGGAGGACTTGAGGCGTTTCAGGCAACTTACGCTTGGTCACGCGGTGATCATGGGTCGCCGAACGTTTGAATCGATCGGCCGGCCCCTTGCCGGACGAGACAACATCGTGGTCACTCGCACGCCCGATTGGACCCGCCCGGGCTGCCACGCCGCCCATTCACTCGACGCCGCTCTCGCAGCGGTCTGCGAGCCCCGGGACGCATTCGTCATCGGAGGCGCGCAGATCTACGCGCTCGCTCTTCCGATCGCCTCCCGCCTCTATATCACGGAGATCGAGCGCGACTTCGAGGGCGATGCGTTTTTCCCGGAGTTCGACCGTTCACGATGGCGGGAGGCGTCGCGCGAGTCTCGCGTTCTCGACGGGGCGGGAGGCTTCAGCTTCCACTTCGTCGCGTACGATCTCCGCGCCTGACTCCGGGACGTCGCAGCAAACACTCGATCAGACGATCAAGCCTTCACCTTTTCCCCAACGACGACGCAGTTACGCCCTGACCGCTTGGCCTCATACAAGGCAGCGTCGGCAGCTCGCAGCACCTCCTGCCCACTCTCGCCGTGATCGGGGAATATCGCAATGCCCACCGATATCGTGATGGGTCCGACTCGCCGGCCCTCGTAATCGATCTCGAGATCCTGCACCTCCCGGCGGAGTTTTTCGGCTCGCTCCCAGACCGTTCCCTGCGGGGCTGGAGCCATTACCAAAACAAATTCTTCGCCGCCATAGCGGGAAACGATATCCTCGCCCCGCGCAGCGGACAGCATGTACTGGCCTATAGTACGCAACACCGCATCCCCTGCCGCGTGGCCGAGCGTATCGTTGAAGCGCTTGAAGTTGTCGATGTCGATCATCAGTACACCGAAGGGAAAGCCGCTGCGCCGGGCGCGGCTTTCTTCCCGGCCGAGCGACTCCTCGAGGTAACGGCGGTTATGGAGTCCGGTCAGCCCGTCATGTACGACCTGGTCCTTCAGGCGCAGGTTTGCCTGCGTCAGTTCCTGCTCCGCCAATAGCCGCTTCTTGATCTCCTGATCGAGCGCTGCTCTCACCACCTCGAGCTGCGCGTCGCGCTGGGCGACGCCATGACCCAGCTGGGCGTTCAACCGTTCGAGATTCGCCGTATGCGCGTGGAGCTTGCGGGCGATCGGGCGCAGGAACGAGTCGATGGATTTATCCTCCGAATGCGCCTCCACGAGCGGTGCACCCTGCCCGGAAAGAGCCGCGTCGACGACCGCGAGAAGCGTCTCGGGATTGACGGGCTTGGCAATGAAAGACGCGCCAAAGGTGGTTGCCAAGGCCTCGGCTTCGGCCGCGATGTGAGCGGCGGCCCGAAACACGATCCGCGGCTGAACCGAGTTCGGCTCTGAGCGCAGATTGAGGACGAACTGACAACCGTCCATACCCGAGGTGAGAATGTCGATGATCACCAGGTCGGGGCTTTCGGCGCGAACGATCTGCAGCGCTTCCTCTCCGCTCCGAGCCTCCAATAAACGATGCCCCCGGTCCCGGAGCAGCGTCGCAACGAAGCGCAGATTGACGGGCCTGTCCTCGACGACAAGAATCGTGGCCACGAATCTCCTCGATTTTCATCCGATGCCCAAGGCCCTCCCTTCGGCTCTATCTCAGACAAACGGCGCGCTAATCGGACGATTATGCCCCCGTCATGCATCAATTCAGGTAACGAAAATGTCACACAAAGTGTAAGGTATTTCCTGATAGGTGCTTCCCTAGATTTTCTTGTGTCGAACGAGTCTTGATTTTGACGCTCCCGCAAAAAGTAGCGAGGCAGCTACTTGCCGTCGCTCACTCACCACAAAAAAATAACGGTTGCGCTATGGCAGACAGAATTCCAATTCGCTATGATGAAACTCTGCTTGTAAAGCACCTCCCCTCCCTCCCGGTGCGGATGCGGGCAGGCGGCCCCGGCGCTCGCCGGGGTTTTTTTGCAGTTGCGAACCCGGATCGCACTCCTGCAGAAAGCGTTTGGTGATTTCGCCAAGCAGCCGCATGTCTCCATCGACTCGATCGAGCAAACGTCTCCCGATCGAGCACGACCTTGTCGGCGCGTGCAGGATTTGGTTACTTGGCGAGTCCGACTCGCAAGAGCGACAAAAGCTGTTCGATGTTGACGGGCTTGGAGATGTAGTCGGAAGCGCCGGCCTCGAGGCATTTCTCGCGATCGCCCTTCATCGCCTTCGCAGTCACTGCAATGATCGGAAGATTCTTGAATTCCTGGAGACCGCGAATGATTCGGATCGTGTCGTGTCCGTCGAGCTCGGGCATCATGATATCCATGAGGACCACATCGATGTCCGGGTTGTTTTTCAGCGTTTCGAGCCCGTCTTTGCCGTTCTCTGCGTTGAGTACCGTTATCCCGTGCTGCTCCAAAGCCCCGGTCAACGCGAATATGTTTCTTATGTCGTCGTCGACAATCAGCACCTTTCTGCCGGCGAGAGCCGGCGTGGCCCGTTGGATAGCGGCCAGCAACTGGTCGCGCTTGTTCGTCGGCAGGTCGCTGACCGTCTGATGCAGGAACAGAGTCGTTTCCTCCAAAACGGCTTCGAGAGTTCGTGCGCCTTTCAGGACGGCAACCTCCGCCAGCTTTCTGAGGTCGTCCCGCTCGCTGCCGCTCAGGGCGTCCGTTTCATAGATAACGATCGGCAATTCGGACGTCGTTTCGGATTGAACGACTTTCTTGATGAAGTCTGTCGCGGTCATATCGTGAAGCGTCCGACCGAGCACCATGCAATCGAACTGATTTTTCCGCAGGGCATCGAGGGCCTGCTTGCCCGCGCGCGCACCCGTGATCTGCACCTCCTCCCCGCGCAGGGCTTCGGTGATGCTCGCCCGCTCCGCATCGTTTCCATCGACGACGAGCAGCGCTCTGATCTCGTGCTCGATCACCCTGCGCGTCTTGGCGAGGGCTTCCTGGAGCGCTTCCTTCACCGCCGGCTTGCGCACCGCCCCCAGGGCTCCCATGTGCAGGCATTTGTGCATCTGCTCGGCCACGGAAATGACGCTCACCGGGATATGCCTCGTGTCCGGATCGTGTTTCAGGAGATCCAGGACCGCCCATCCGTCCATGTCCGGGAGCTTCAAATCCAGCGTGAGCGCGTCAGGCTCAAGCTCCTTTACCAGAACGAGCGCCGTGTTGCCGTCCAGCGCGACTACGCCCTTGAACCCGCTTTCGCGTGCGACATCGAGCAAGGTCGCAGCGAACTTCACGTCGTCCTCGACGATCAGGACGACGCGGTCGCCGGGCTGGATGTTATCGCGGTCGTCGCTTACTTGGGGCTCCGGGCGCACTGCACGCGCTTTCATCACCGGACTGGAGCTCGGTCGCTTGGCGTAGGCTGGACCGAGCTTGAGTTCTTCGGCGGGTATTTCCTCGGCGGGTGTCTTCGGCGTTCTCGCCGCCGGACCGGGCTTCGGCTGCTCGGCGGGTGTTTTCGGTGTTCTCGCCTCGACCTCCACCGGCTCGTGGGTAAACGGCAGGTAAAGCGTGAACGTGCTGCCTTTGCCCGGATCGCTACCGACCCGGATTTCCCCGCCTAGCAGGCGAGTGAGCTCGCGACTAATGGAAAGTCCCAGTCCGGTGCCGCCGTATTTGCGGCTGGTGGTTCCGTCAGCCTGCTGGAAGGCTTCGAAAATGACCTTCCTCTTGTTTTCCGGAATTCCAATCCCGGTGTCCGAGACGGAGAACGCCACTACTTTTTCCGCCGCGTCCAGTTGCGGGTGCCCGGCGGTCCAGCCGCCATTCGCGAGGGAAATCCGCAGAGACACTTTGCCCTTCTCGGTAAACTTGAACGCATTCGAGAGCAGATTCTTCAGGATCTGCTGGAGCCGCTTTTCGTCGGTGTGAATCACCGCGGGCAGTCCAGGAGCCGCGTTCACCGTGAAGCCCAGGCCTTTGTCCTGGGCGACCTGGCGGAAGGTCCGCTCGACGTAGTCCTGCAGCCCGGAGAAGCGCTCGGGCGCAATGTCGAGCGTCACTGTCCCCGATTCGATCTTCGCCAGATCGAGAATATCGTTGATGAGGGAAAGGAGATCCGTGCCCGCGGCATAGATGGTCTGTGCGTAATCGATCTGTTTCGGCATTAGGTTGTTGCCTGCGTTGTCCGCGAGCAGTTTCGCCAGGATCAGCAGGCTGTTCAACGGCGTGCGCAGCTCGTGCGACATGTTGGCAAGAAACTCGGACTTGTAGCGAGAGGAGAGCGCGAGCTGCTCGGCCTTTTCCTCGAGCGCGGCTTTTGCCTGCTCGACTTCCCGATTCTTGTATTCAACCTGCCTCATTTGCTCGGAAAGGAGCTTGGCCTTCTCTTGAAGTTGCTCGTTGGTGTGCTGCAGCTCCTCCTGCTGATTCTTGAGCAGTCTCTCCGAGTTCTGCAGGTTCTGCGCCTGCTGCTCGAGACGGTCGTTGGTCTCCTTGAGCTCCTCCTGCTGGCTTTGCAGCTCCCTGGTGAGCGATTGCGACTGCTCGAGCAGGGACTCAGTGCGCATGTTTGCCTCGATGGTGTTGAACACGACACCGATACTTTCAGTCAGCTGATCGAGAAATGACAGGTGCGTTTCGCTGAACTTCCTGAGCGAGGCAAGCTCGACGACCGCTTTGATTTCGCCTTCAAACAGCACCGGCAGGATGATGATGTTCAATGGCGCGGCGGAACCGAGAATCGAGCTGACGCGGATGTAATCGTCGGGGACATCCTCGAGGAGAATGCGCTTCTTCTCGTAAGCACACTGCCCTACCAGACCCTCGCCGATCCGCAGGGTTTTCGAGAGATGCTTGTTCGGCTTGGATGCGTAGCTGGCGAGCAGTTCGAGACTGGGCTCGTCCCCGTGCTTCACCTGGGTGTAGAACACGCCTTGCTGAGCGTTCACGAGCGGGGTCAGCTCCGAGAGCACCAGTTTGGATACCGTCACCAGGTCGGTGTGACCTTGCAGCATCTGTGTGAATTTTGCGAGATTAGTTTTGAGCCAGTCCTGCTCGTTGTTCTTGAGGGTCGTATTCTTGAGATTGCGGATCATCTCGTTGATGTTGTCCTTCAGGACCGCCACTTCCCCCATCGCTTCCACCATGATCGATCGCGTGAGATCGCCCTTAGTCACCGCCGTCGCAACCTCCGCGATGGATCGCACCTGGGTCGTGAGATTCGCCGCCAACTGGTTCACGTTGTCGGTGAGATCCCGCCACAAGCCGGCTGCCCCCGGCACCCTCGCCTGGCCTCCCAGCTTGCCGTCGGTGCCCACCTCACGCGCCACGTTGGTTACCTGGTCGGCGAATGTCGCCAGCGTGTCGATCATGCCGTTGATCGTGTCGGCCAGAGCCGCGATTTCACCTTTCGCCTCGAAGGCGACTTTTCGCTTCAGGTCGCCTTTAGCCACGGCGGTCACGACCTGTGCTATCCCACGCACTTGGTTGGTGAGGTTCGCCGCCATCGAGTTGACGTTGTCGGTAAGGTCCTTCCAGGTCCCGGCCGCTCCGGGCCCCTGCGCCTGGCCCCCGAGCTTGCCGTCGCTGCCCACCTCGCGCGCCACCCGCGACACTTCCGAGGCAAATCCATTGAGCTCATCCACCATCGTGTTGATAGTGCTCTTCAGCTCCAGGATCTCCCCCTTCACGTCCACCGTGATCTTCTTCGAGAGATCGCCCTTCGCGACCGCGGTCGTCACCTCCGCGATGTTGCGCACCTGGCCGGTGAGGTTCGC
>JACXTT010000275.1_pt1 | contig 84736 bp, 82 predicted proteins | sample 9270951 | NCBI WGS metagenome assembly JACXTT01 (sample SAMN15532306, study PRJNA645909) | rock metagenome | isolation source: weathered quartz diorite | place: Puerto Rico | collected 2017-06-21 | reverse complement strand
GCCGGACTGCCGTCGTCGCTGCTGCAGCGCCGGCCCGACGTGGTCAACGCCCAGCGTGCGATGGAGGCGTCCAACGCCCGCATCGGCGTGGCCCGTTCAGCCATGTTCCCGGCGCTGACCCTGAACGGGGCGGCGGGTGGGCAGGGCAACGTGGTCTCGGAGATCTTCAAGTGGAGCGGCCGTTCCTGGCTGCTGGGCGCCCTGATGTCGATGCCGCTGGTCGATGGCGGCCGCAACAAGAACAACGTCGTCCGCAGCGAAGCGGTGCTGGAGGAATCGGTGGGTGCCTACCGCCAGCAGGTGCTGGTCGCCTTCGCTGAAGTCGAGGACAACCTGGCAGGGCTGCGCATCCTGGCCGGCCAGGCCGGGCAGACCGACGCCGCCCTGGTGTCGGCGCGCCGTTCGGCGCAACTGGCGCAGCTGCTCTACGATGCTGGCCGCACCGGCTATCTGGATCTGCTCGAAGCGCAGCGCAATCTGACCACGGTCGAGCGCAGCGCCGTGCAGCTGCGCGGCAGCCGGGCGGTGACGACGGTGGCACTGATCCGGGCGCTCGGCGGCGGCTGGGATGGCACGCCTGACGCTGCCCCGGCGCAGCAGGTCGCCGTCGCACACACGGCAAATTAGTAATCCGGAACGGCCATCCCGCGCACAAGCAAGGGGTGGCTTTTCCTTTTTTCGGCAGTCTTCGTTCAGCAGAAAAGAGTTCCGTCCATGTCTGTCAATAACGTGCAATTCGCGGTCGCTTCCCACATCCTCACCGTCCTCGCATACCGCAATGGCGGCCAGGCCACCTCCGGTGAGCTGGCCGATAGCGTCAAGGCCAACCCCACTTTCGTCCGTAAGACCATCAGCAAGCTGGCCAAGGCCGGTCTGCTGGTGGCCACCCGCGGCGCCGCCGGCGCCTGCAGCCTGGCTCGCCCGCCCGATCAAATCAGCCTGCTGGAGATTTACCGCGCCAGCGCGGCGTCGGCGGTATTCGCCATCCACGCCTACCCGGCGCAGGAAGGATGCGCCGTCAGCGTCAACATCAAGGATGGAATGTCGGACGTGCTGAAGGTGGCGCGTGAGGCGATCGAACACACCCTGGCGTCGATGTGCCTGAGCGATTTGCTCGAAGGCGTGCAGGCGGCGGAAAAAAATGCATCGCCAGTGAGGCCGCCGCCGCTCTCCAGAACGACATAGATGAATCACCGCAAGGCGGCGGAAGACGGGCAAACGGCAATTTGATCCAATGGCATCTGACCAGGAGGAATCATGATTACTTATATCAGCGACCAATTCCGGCCGGCCGCGGTGGACGATGGCGAAAAAATAGAGGCGGTCCGCATCTGTTTGCGCCGGACGGCGCGCACCACCGCGGTGCTGTCCGAGTTCCGCACCGCGGACCCTGGAGGCCGCTGAGCGGGCGCGGGGAGGGGCAGTTGCCTTGGATGGACGCTTGATCGACAGGCCTGTGGTGCTCACCGCAAAACGCATAATCGAGGACGCTCTTCGGCGCGCTTGATTTAGAAATCTTGCTACCCCTCTGGGTGTAGCTGACGACGGTTCAACATGCGCTTAGGCGTGACCAATCATTCCGCTTCATGGGTCAGATTGACTGACGCCGCTTGCTGAGTCCACTTTGTGCGACTTGAACGTGTCAAATAATTTGAAACACCTGGGTTAGGTTCACGAGCATCCAAGTCTCAATATCAGGCTGCCATCTCTTCCGTTGTCGGCGAGCTGATCAGGCTACCGTCGGCTTTCGATGGGCGGCGGCTGGCGATTCTTGAACGATATGGCGTGCGCTCAAGGACGTTTTACTGTTGCTTATGGCCCCCTTGAGCACGACTGATTCGAACGCTTGCCGGCGTCATCATGGCAACGTCGGAACGCCGGTGAATTTGCTTGTACCATGCCACGAACGGTGCGCGATGAAGGCCGTAATCGGAGAGCGATCCGAACCGAGCCAAGACGCCGGGCTTCGATAGCGCTATCGTCAGAGCCAAAAATTGCAGGGCTTAGGATCGACTGCGAAGTTTGGTTAGACTTAATTTCGAGGGCGTCTAATGCTCTGCAAAGCCGTTGAGTTCGTCGTCGTATGCAACTCGGCATGCGTTTCGGGACACGTATCAGCGAATTTGTATCCAGTCTGTTTTCGCCGCGCGGTAATTTTCTGGGTGAGCAAGTTGGTAGCGGAAATCTTTATAAATTGAGTGTCCTGCGTGGTCACACAATGCAGATCTCATAAAAAGTTTGGCGTAAAATTGGCTTTGACTTTGAAGTAGCCTTACTGCTTACAGAGCACTGTCGGGTTAGGGTATGGGTAAGGGTATGGTAGTAAGACGGCAGGGCAAGAAGCCCGGGGTTGTTGGAGGTCTGGAGATGATACGAATCCCACCGTCTCCGCCAAGAAATATAAAAATGGCCTCCCCTGCGGGAGGCCATTTTTTTATTTCTCGGACGGAAACGGTGGGATTCGAAGACCCGCCCGTACTCGGGCGGGGCTCTCCGAATCGCCCATCTTCTGCCGCTTCGCGGCAGGGCGCCTCAGGCGCCACGTCTCCGCCTCCCGAAGCCGCGCGCAGCGCGCTGACTACCCACCCGCGCGCCCCGCGCGCCCCATCCGCCGCAACGCGGCGCGCCGTCAGGCGCCCAACAGAAGTTTCGCTTGGCATCTCGCCACCACCGCCAGAAAGAAACAACGGCCTCCCCGCAGGAGTCCGCTCCTCACCACTTAACAGCGCTTTCCCTACTTCGCCAAACAAAACAACTCCACCCTCAACCCCGGAATTTCAGAAGGCGCATCCAGGGTCAATGCCTTGCTGCGCAACATCGCCTCATACAACGCCCCCTTGCTCTCCAGGTTGAAATAATGGGTATTCGGCCGCACCGGCACCGCGGCCGGCACCTGCGCCATGTGGTTCAACTTGATCCCCGACAAGGCGTGCTGCACGATGTTGTCGATGTTGGCCGGGGCGCTGATCTTGAAACGAACCGGCACGGCAGCGACCAGTTCGAGCGCCGGCATCTCGGCGCTGACGGCAATCCCAAGCAGCGATTTGTCGTCCGCTAGGTCGGCGCTGAAAACCGCTTCGTGGCGGAATGGGCGGGCCGCATCCCTGGTGAGCGGGATGACATGGTAGCGGCTGGACATGGTGACTTCGATCAGGTCGCGGACGATGGCATCGAGCTGGAGGAAGCCGGCTGCGGCGTCTTCATGGTCGTAGGCGGGGAAGGTGTCGATGGCGTAGCGGCGCGAGAACGCCAGCAGGGCGCCGGCAAGCGCGCTGAGTTTGTCGAACACGAACTCCGGGTGGTGCGCCCGGTAGCGCAGCGAGTGCGACAGCGAGGCGGCCGCGCCGGTGATCGTGTTGAGCATCAGGTAGGACGTGATGTCGACGCTGTGTGCTTCGAAGACGTCGTCGCTTACCTGCCGGTGGCGCCCGTACAGCGTCTCGATCTTCACGTACAGCTGCGTCAGCAGGCTTTCCAGCATAGTCTGCATGCCGGGCGACGCGCCAGTCGACAGGGAAGGTGCGAAGAAGCTGGAGTCGAGTTCGAAGCCGCCGCCAGCGCGCCGCCGGATGCGGACGATCGGAAACGAGACGTAGGCATCGCGCGATTCGAATTGTGACAGCAGGCGTACATTCTTTTGGAGGAATAACACGGGCGTTTCAATCGCCTCCGAATACAGATCGCTGGTGCCGCGGTCCTGCCTGCTGTAGCGCGCGCTTCGCTCTTCGCTCGAGCGCGACAGGTTGTCGCCGAAGGTATTCAGGCGCGGCAAAGCGGCGTAGTAGCTGAACTGCTGGGCGCCGGCGGGCAGGGCACGCAGATCGATCGGCGGCGGCAATTTTTCCGTGGCCGAGGCTTCGTACACTTCGCCATCCTGAAAAATCAGTGAGATGGCCCTTGCCTGCAGCGAGTTGTTGGCCAGGGCGGCGCCGTCCCATTCGACCGAGCGCACCCCCCACAGGTGCGGATTGAGCGCGGCGGCGACATGCTGCAGGCGCGCTTCATGATACAGGTCCTGCTGTTGAAATTGTTGTGGCGACAATGCCAGCCCCTCGAACCAGCATACTTTTGACGGCACACCCATCGCGTTCTCCTTGATCTTGCTTAAGCCAATACAAGCGTTATGGAAGCGTAGTGGGACTCTCAAGTTTGCAATTGATTTTGGTCAAGTCGCACTGTATGGGTTTGCAAAACCCCTCACTTTACGGTGTCCCTCCCGAGATCGCTGCCGTCATTGATATGCCGCAAATTCGCCGATTTCAGCGCGGCAATAATTCTCTTCGATCTGGCGAAACATGCCGCCCATGGAGGGATCATTGGAAAAACGCAACGCTACGCCCCTGGATTATTCGACCGGCTGATTGACGACCGCGGCGGCGTGGCGCCGGCCGTGTGGACGATCGAGCATCTGAAGGACGCCGTCGCCCGCGACCTCGAATCGCTCCTGAACACCCGCGCGGCGATGCCCGAGCACCTGTTCGCCGCTTGTCCCGAGGCCAGCAAATCCGTTCTCACCTACGGCTTGACCGATTTTGCGGGCATGTGCATGACCAGCGACACCGACCGCAAGAAGATCTGCGCGGCCGTGCTGTTGACGATTGAACGCCATGAATCGCGCCTGTATGGGGTTACCGCGACGCTACGCCAGCGCAGCAGCCAGATCAATCGTTTCGATTTTGTCATTTCCGGAAAGCTGAGAGCCCAGGCCGCCTCCGACATGCTGCATTTCGACGCCGTGCTCGAGCCGGCGACGCAGCAGTATTCGATTCGTAAAACCTGATCCTTTTTGCATCGGCCCACGCCCATGGATGATTTATTGAAGGCCTATGAGCTTGAAGTTGTTCAGCTCAGGCTGCTCAGCAGCGAGTTTGCCCGGCGCTATCCGAAGGTCGCCGGGAAACTGCAGATTGCCGGCGATGCGTGCGAGGATCCGCATGTCGAAAGGCTGATCCAGTCGGTGGCGCTGATTGCCGCACGCATTTCCAAGCGCCTGGATGACGACTATCCGCAATTCACCGAACGCTTGCTCGATGTCCTGCATCCCCACTACATGCGGCCGTTTCCTTCGTGCGCCATCGTGCGTTTCGGCCGGGGCGCGGGCGGTACCGGCGCGGCGCCGTCGATCAACCGGTTCGCTCGCGGCAGCGTGATGGAATCGGCGCCGGTCCAGGGCATGCAATGCCGCTTCCGCACCGCATACGAGGTGGTGGAATCGCCGCTCAGCGTTGCCGCTGCGAAGTTCTCGGCGCTGATCGAGGCGCCGCCGGCGGTGCGCCTGCCGATTGCCGCATCCTGCTCGACCGACATCGAGATCGATAACGCGGCGGGGATCTGGCCTGAGCAATCGCACCTGCGGCTGTTCGTCGACGGCGAACCATCGTTCAGCGCGACGCTGCTCGACACCTTGTTCATGCACGCAGTGTGCGCCCATCTCGAACTGGCCGACGGCAGCTGGGTCGCGTTGTCCGCTATCCCCCTGCGCCGGGCGGGCCTGAGCGAGGAGGAAGCGCTGATTCCATTCGGCGCACGCTCGCACCGTGCCTACCGCGTGCTGACCGAATATTTCGCCTTCCCGGAGAAATTCAATTTCTTCGACATCGATCTGGGCGCGCTGTTGGCCCACGCCGGAGCGGATGCCAAGCGGCTCAAGCTGCACCTGGCTTGTTCCGGCGTGCGCGCGGACTCGAATGTGGCGCGCTTGTTGCGCGGGCTATCGGCCAGCAACCTTGTGCCCGGTTGCACGCCGGTGGTCAACCTGTTCGTGCAAACCGCCGTCCCGATTGCCGTCACCGGGCTGACAGCGGACTATCCGATTCTGGCCCACGCACAGCATCCGCACGCTTACGAAGTCTATTCGATCGACAGCGTCCACATGGTGCGCCAGCGGGCAGGCGCATCGACGCACACCGAATTTCGTCCCTTTTACTCGCTGCGTCACGGCGAAAACGCCGCGGGGGCCGGCCATTACTGGGTGATGCGGCACGACGATGCTGTCGCCGCAATCAGCCCCGGCCTCGAGAAACGTATCACCCTGGTTGACACCGACCTGGCCCTGCTGGCGGAGGAAAAAAGCTACCTGTCGCTCATGCTCAGCTGCACCAATCGCGATTTGCCGTCGCGCCTTAAATTCGGCCAACGCGAAGGCGACCTGACATTGATCAACGGCGTTGCGCACGCCCCGATCCGCTTCCTGCGGCGCCCGGCGCCGCCATACCGCTTCCCATCGGGAAATGGACAACATTGGCGTTTGATTTCCCACCTTACCCTGAACCATCATTCACTGGTGGAGGAGGGGCTGGCAGCGCTTCGCGAAATGTTGACTTTGTACGACTTGCCGCGTTCGCCCGCTTCGCAGCGGCTGATCAAAGGCATCGTCGGCCTGGACTACGCCGACAGCGCCACCTGGATGCGCGGCAAGCTGGGCCCGTCCCTGGTGCGTGGTATCGAGGTGCGCATCACAATCGACGAGGACGCCTTTGTCGGCAGCGGCGTGCATATATTTATCGAGGTGATCGACCAGTTCCTCGGGCTGTACGTGCAGCACAACAGCTTCGTCGAACTGGTCGTCCTGTCGCAACAGAGCGGCGAGGAGATCAAACGATGCAAGCCACGCAACGGCTACCAGCAACTGGTGTAATCGGTCACCTTTTCGATGCACCGGCGCAGTACCAGTTTCGCCAGGCCCTGCGTCTGCTGCTGCTATGGCTGCGCTCGCAGGGCGTCAGCTACGACGAGGCGTTCAAACAGGTTTTGCGTTTTCGGAACAGCGTTTCGCTCGGCTTTCCCGCCAGCGAAATCGAGGCCTTGCGAGGCGAGCTTGCCGGAGAGAGCGATGCGCAAGGCAACTACGGCCCGGGCGATTCGCAAGGAGAAGGCCGATCGGCAGCCCCGTCCGTGCCCGAACGGATCGCGCTTACGCCGGCGTTTATCGGCCTGCTGGGCGCCAGCGGCAGCCTGCCTTTTCATTACTCCGAACGCATTGCAGCCCAGCAGTTGCACAGCAAGGACGACAGCGCGCGCGCATTTCTGGACCTTCTATCGAACCGAATGGTGGGCCTGTTTTTCGAGAGCTGGAGCAAATACCGTCTCGAAGCGAGTGTCGACACGCACGGCGTCGATCCCTTGCGCGGCATGCTCGAGCAACTGGGGGGATTCAAGGGAACTGGCGCCGATCGTATCGCGAACTGCGCGGACGACGCACAGGCATATTTTGCCGCCGCTTTGCGCACGCGTCCTGTGTCCGCGTTTGTCGTCGCCGACGCGCTCAGCGACCACTTCGGCGTACCGGTGGAACTCGAGCAATTCGTCGGCTGCTGGGACGTCTTGCAGCCCGATCAGCAAACCTTCATCGGCCAGACCAGCGCAGCGCTGGGCCGTGGAGCGACTTTGGGCACGCGGATCTGGCGTTGTGACTTGCGCATCCGCCTCAATATCGGCCCACTTGATGCGGCCCAGCGCGACCGCTGCCTGCCGCACGGCGCCATCGCAACGGGCATAAAGCTCATGCTGCAGCGCTTCGGCATGTCCAACCTCGACTGCGAGGTGCGGCTGCTGCTCAAGCCCGAGTGCGTCAAGCGGGCGGTATTGAACGCGAACCAGCCGGCGCCGGACCGTCTCGGATGGGGAAGTTTTCTCATCACCGTCCCGGGCGAACCGAAGGAAGCCGACGTGCGTTACCTGTTCAAGATGCACGCCGCCCGGTCTGCGGCCGGGCGTGCCTTGCAACGTGACGAATAAGAACTGCCAGGCAGCACCGAATGAACAATCGAAAATCAAGGACAAGGTATGGATTTGAGTGAAGCGGCGGCCGATATCGCCGCACTGTCGTGTTTCGGTAGCAACTCGCAGCTGAACCGCCTGTTGCGGCTGGATTTTCCGTTTGGTGACGGCCCGGAAAAAGGGGTGCTGATCGTCAACTCGATGGACGCGCGCGAAGAGCTTTCGCGCGACTTTCGCATCGACCTCGAGCTCCTTTCCGACAACGCTTTCATTCCGCTTAAATCGATGATGGCGAAAATGGCCACTGTTTCCCTGGTGCGGGCAGATGGCTCGCTGCGCTACTTCAACGGCTATGTGAACGACTTCCGCCTGATCAAAACCGACGGCGGCTTCGCCTTTTATCGCATGGTGCTGGGACCCTGGCTGGCGTTCACGAAGCTGCGGCAGGATTGCGTCTCTTTCCAGAACAAAAGCGTGATGGAGTTGACCGAGACGACCTTCGAGCCATATCTTGAGCGCGATTTCAAGACCCGGCTCGACGACGCCGATCCCAAGCTCAGCTGTGCGAACCAGTACAACGAAACCGACTACAACCATCTGCACCGCCGCTGGGAGGCGCTGGGTCTGCATTATTGGTACGAACACCGCGCCGACGGCCACACCTTATGGCTGGCCGATAATACGGCGCTCGCGCCCTGGATCGACAAGGACAAGGGCGCCGACGGCGCCGTCGGCGAGATGCAGTTTCGCAGCGAATCGGGTGCCGGCGAAGGCGATGGCATCGAGCAATGGCAGCCTGCGCGCCAGATCGGCAGCGGCTCACTTTCTCTGACCAGCTTCGATTACAAGGCGCCGCGCCCACAGCGCGCGCTGGCCTATTCGGCAAATCGCCAGGGCGATGTTGCTTCTTATGAGCGGTTCGCCGATACGGGCGCGTACGGCTACCGCGACCGCGCTGCCGGCGAGGCGCTGGCGGCGCGCCGCATCGAAGAACTCGACAGCATGGCGCAGTTTTTTCACGCCGCCGGCAACGACCGCAACGCTCAGGCTGGCCGCAGCTTTCGGCTGCTGGGTCACTTCAGCAGCAAACCGCCACGGATGGCGATGGCGCTGCGCGATTATCTGATTGTCGCGATCGACCATCATGCCACCAACAATTATCAGGCCGGCCCCGGCGCCGGCTCTGTATATACCAACGACATGATCTGTGTGCGCCAAAGTGTACGCTGGCGGCCGGGACGCGGCCATAACAGCGAGCCCTGCGCCGATCCGGGCGTGCAAACGGCCTTGGTGGCCGGACCCGCGGGCCAAGAAATTTACACGGACAGCCTGGGCCGCATCAAACTGCAATTTCACTGGGACCGCGCCGGCCGCTACGACGAAGCCAGTTCGCAGTGGGTGCGCGTGGCCATGCCGGTGGCCGGCGGCCAGTTCGGCCAGATCGGTCTGCCCCGCGCCGGCCAGGAGGTGGTGGTCCAGTACCTCAATGGCAACGTCGACCATCCCATTGTCACAGGGGTGGTGTACAACAATCAAAACATGCCGCCGTGGCAACTACCGGAGCAGGGAGCGCTGTCCGGGCTGCGCAGCCTCGAACTGGGGGGCGGCGGGCGCAGTAACCACCTCCTGCTTGACGACATCGCCGGCGCGCTGCAGGCGCAATTGCGCAGCGATCATGCGCACAGCCAGCTGTCGCTCGGCCGCATTGTGCGCGTGGAGGACAACGCAGGGCGCAAGGATGAGCGTGGTGAAGGTTTCGAGTTGCGCAGCGATGCCTGGGGCGCCGTTCGGGCGGCGAAGGGTTTGCTGATCACAACCGAGGCACGCCTGGGCGCTGCCTCATCTGTCAAGGACATGGGCGAAACGGTTAGGCGCCTGCTGTCCGCCCGCGAACTGCACCAAGCCCATGCGGAACTGGCGCGCGATCACGGTGTGCAGGAGCAAAAAATGCAAACCGCCGTGGCCGACGCGATCAAGGGGCAAAATGAGGCCATCAAAGGGCAGGGCGCGCAATTTCCGGAACTGGCCAAGCCCCATCTCGTGCTGGCCAGCCAGGGCGGCATCGAAGCGAGCAGCGGCCGCTCGATCCATTTCACCAGCGACGAACACACCGCCATCACCACCGGCGACAGCCTGTCGATTGCCAGCGGCGCCAGCCTGTTTGCGACGATCGGCAACGCCCTGCGCCTGCTGGTCCACAAGGCGGGCATGAAGCTGGTGGCCGTAGCCGGCGACATCGACATCAGGGCGCTGTCGCACAACTTGCACATGCTGGCGAAACTCGACATCACACAAAACGCCAACTGCATCACCATCACCGCCAAGGAAGAACTGGTCATCAATGGCGGCGGCAGCTACGGCAAGTTCAACGCGGGCGGGATCGAGTTCGGCACAAACGGAAAACACACTTTTCATGCGGCAGACCACCATTTCATGGGCGCCAACAACATGCCGGCAGAGTTGGAAGTATGCGATATCAAAACCATGAAAAAGACTGAACGTAAGCGGCAACGGCCGGTTTCCTGCTGATTCGCCCAGCTGTTCCCCCGCCCTTACAGAGAGTTCACACTATGTTCATCAGCCCGCCGATCCTGTTATCTCGCAAGCAAAACGAACACGAGGACATGTGGATCGACCGTTGCATGACAGGAGACGCGCCGGGCCGCGGCGCCTACCCGCTAAGTCACGAGCTGGAGTGGCATGGCGGCCTGCACCTGAGCGCGCCGCGGAACGGCACCAAGGTGGCGGAGATTTGTGCCGTTGCCGACGGCAAAGTGGTTTTCGTGCGTCCGCCCAACGCTGTACCCGCATCGCAGCAAGACCATCCACTCAACTATTTCGACGGTTACACCAGCGACGCTTGCATCGTCCTGGAGCATCGCATGGCGATCTGTCCCGGCAGCGGCGGGAATTTCACGTTCTATTCCGTCTACCATCACCTTGCCGGCCTGAAAGAGAAAATTATGGCGGGCGCCACTGTCCACCGCAGAGATCCGATCGGACTCGCCGGCTGCATTTACGCGGAAAAAGACGGCTTTCACTTTGAGATCTGCTGCGACGACGCCAACCTCGCCACACTGACCGGGCGGACCAGCGGACCCCTGGCGACCACGGCCGATGGCCGCGCCGACATCGTGTTCGGCGAGGTGTATTTCATCATTCCAGCCGGGACACCGATCTACGCCAATGAGCCTGCGCATTTTCGGGCCGATGGGCAGGTGCAATCGCCGCCATCGAAGACGCCATCCTCGCGGCCTTTCACCCAAGTGCAGGCCGCGGCGTCGACCACAGCCGCGGAGTTGATTGTCGGCGTGCGCGCCGACCGCTGGCTCGGTAGCGCGCCGGGCGGACCGGGCACGACAACTTACCGCCAGGACGGCAGCGAACAGGGGACCGTCGCCGACAGCGCTTCAGAATTCACGCTGTCGAAGTCGGCGGCCCGTATCGTCACCGCATGGACGAGCGCCCATCAATCCGATTCGCAGGAATATCCCCGGATTCCGGAAGTCGACGCAGTGTTACAACTATTGCGCTACGGCCGCGCCACCGATCCGCCGAGCGCGCGCCTGAGCCCGGCAAACGCGCCCCACTGGCGCAAGATCAATTATGACGGCGGCGAAGGCTGGGTCAATCTGAACGCGGACAATGTGCGCAAGTTCAGCGACGCAGATTTTCCGCACTGGAAAGGATGGCTGCTGGTGGACGACGACAGCGCCGCCACCGACTGCAAATGCGACTCGGCCATGATCAAGAAAATTCTTGGCAGTGGCGGCGCGCGGGAAAGCAGCAGCCGCGCGCCTGATGCGGCACGCAACGACCCTGTCGTGGCGAGCCAGCTTAAGAAAACCGTGTGTAAATTCCCGTGCGAGTGGGAGGCAACAACATTGGACGCGCGCTGGTCGTGGCTCAAGATTGCCACAGCCGAGAATTCTGCGCCGTTGACGGAAAACGAATACAAGGCGCTCATGGATCACCTCAAAGCCTTGTGCTTCGAGTGCCCCGAGCTATTTTCGGCCCAGTGGAGCTTCGAGCCACGCGAATTCATCAAGATGTTTCGACGCTGCGGATGGGCGTCGGCGTCTCACCGCATCAACACGGCGATCGCGACCGGGAAGCTGCCAGATGACGATGGCTTGTCCGAAGATTTGAAAGCGGACATGTATGCACGCATGCTGGTTGAATCTGAGGATTATTTGAAAAGTGGAGATTTACCATTTCCAATCAATGTGCGTGCCGCACTCGAGGCTTGTGAGGCGATCGAGTTTGGCCTGCGCATTCCTACACCGCCCAGTGCCAGGGGAGGGCGTGGGGACTACGACGACAGAATGGTCGTTCTCCAGTTAGATCAGCGCGACGCATTAAAAATCCTCGCCAAGACATCTTTTAATGCGGACCCTGCCGGTTCCTATCAGGAGGGAAAACCACGGCCATCCTATTGGGGCGTCGGCCGGAAGGATCCGAAGCCACAGCCAGACACACCGGATGCAAACCACGATGGCGTGGACGATCTTGGACGACTGCATGAGGGAATATATCGATTTGTATGGCACCACTCAGACCACAAGGGACCGAATATCCACGTTGATTCAGCAGGAAGGCCGTGCAACGTATTGAAACCGATCTCAAATGTACCAACCGATAGATTTTTTGGCGGGAGCTGGCACTTTGACTCTGCAAGTTTTAAAGCAGATTCTCTTCTATCCCCCTACAGTGGAAAAACCACCGTGCTTCAGCATGAAGGATATGGAAATTTTACCGGCTCAGCTGGATGTCAAACATTTCCGAAAGATACTAACGCCAAGGCGGAACATCTTTCATTTAAAGATTTTTCCGCGAAACTTGCTGAAACGCACCAAAGCGAATTTATCTACGTTCTGCGAAACATCGGACTACTCGCTTGACACTCACATGCAGCGCTGTTCCAACGTGCGGTTTCCCTTACGATTGTCGCGTGTTAGCAACGCAAAGAGGGTGAATGTGGTAGTCCGATGTATTTTTAAAAAATGCAAAGGTGATTTAATTTTGCCTCTTTCTAACAGGAGAATAGCAAGTGTTAAAATTTGCCGGTTGTTATTTTGCTCTGATCGCATTAATAAATTCAAATTTTTCGACAGCGGGAGAGATTCCCGATAAGCCATATTCCATTCGTCCCGACGGGATTGGCCTGTTTAAGGGAGCGAATGTTTCGTATGGCGAGGCGATTGTTCTTTATCCTCACGCCACCATTTCGATCGAACGGGGAGATCCCGGAGCGTTGTGGCGGAAAAAATCAAGTGCTCATACCGACCAATACTATTTTGTGTTTCGTGAGGAAGGCATTGAATTGTTCCGAGCTGAATGTTCCTGTACGTTAGTCAGTTCCGGCGATTGGAAGCCGATATATCTTGGGGAGGCCGACGACCGTACAACAGTCATATTACATCCCACGGCGATTAGCCCGAAATTTCGCACCGATAAGGGCATCGGCGTTGGAAGTACAGTTTCCGATCTAGGCAAGGCTTACCCGACATTGCGCAATCTGACGGCCGTACATCCTCCCTACTCGACGCCGGCGAATGATTATGAATTCGTTTGCTTTGCTGCCCACATCCTCTACGCAGGCGCCGATTCGATACATACGATGAATTTTTACGTGCGTCCAGCGCCAGGCAAGCCGCGCGCAGGAAAATATGTGGACAGCGATCACACGACAATAATCGACCCGAACGCGACGATTGTAGGCGTCCAGCCACACGGCGGATGTTTGCTCAACAACATCTCTCCTGATTGACCTGCTTCTTTATTGAGGTCGCCTGAAGGCGTGCAAGTCAAGTGCGCTTGCCGGTTGAGGTAGTGACGAATTTCTACGCTGCCCGTATCGTCATCCAATCTTCAGTCCGCCGTCTGCACCGGCGCCAAACTCCGTATCTGAAACCGGTCGTCCTCGTTAAACAAAAAGGTCTCAGAAAACGACAAAGTTCTGTTCCATGCATTCACCAGGTTCAGCGGGCGCGGCAAGATTGCTGTGCGATACATCGAGGTGAGCGCGATGTCCGCCGCCACGTCGCCATATTCGGGGGCGCGCTGCACCCACAGGTCGATGATCCGTCCTGCCGCGTCGACGGTAACGCGCAGCACCACCACCGCCGGCAGTACGCGCGGCAGCTTGCCTTCGAATGTGTGCTGCCGGTTGGAGTGGGCGATTTTCCTGGCGGCGTCGCGCTTGTAATCGTCGACGCTGTTGAACCACTTGCGCCCGCTTGAAACGGCCGGCTCAACATTTCCGTAGAGCCCGTCCTGAGCAGGCGGGCTGGCGGCAGCGATGGGACTGGCGGCGAGGGCGAGGGCGATCAGGCAGGCGACGCGCAGGCTGAAATCGGCGGCTGTAGTTTTCATGTTGGCTCCAACAAATCGGGGCGCCGACCGACCCTGCACAAACGGTGAAGCGGATCGCCGCCGGCGCGCGCGGCAAACAAGGTGCAACGCGCCGCAATATGCAAATTGGACCGTTACACCAGCCGCGCGTTCAACACTTTGCGCTTCGTTTTACATGGACTAGCGCCGGATCACATCCAGTCGATGTTGTTTGAACTTTGCCGATGATTTATCATCTGTGTCATCGAAGTTGCTTCGTCCGCCGCGACCGACATGCTCACCATAATTGCTCGACGGACTGCGGGCCAAGCAGGGTTCGATGTCGGCCGCGTCCTCAATCCGTGCATGGCCGCCAGCCAGTTCCAGGGCGCCATGACCATGGGACTGGGCCTGGCCCCGAGGAAACCCTGTTCGACGAGCGGAGCGGCCGTATCATGAATTCGACCCTGGCCGACTATCACATCCCGGCGCACATGGACGTGCCGCAAATCGATGTGATGTGGACCGACATTCCCGATCCCCGCACGCCGCTGGGCGCGCGCGGCATCGGCGAAATCGGCGTGACCGGGGTGGCGGCGGCGATTGCGAACGCGGTGTATATCGCCACCGGCAAGCGCGTCGACAGCCTGCCGATCACCCTCGACAAGCTGCTGTGAGGGGCCGGGGCGCCGCTCATTGCGTCATTCACTGCTTCTGCAAGGCCACCTTGACGCCGAGGCCGATGAAGATGGAGCCGATGATCTTGCCCTGCCATTTGGCCAGCCAGGATAAACGCCGCAGCAGGCGGCCGAGCGGCCCGATCGCAAAGACCAGCAGGGTGGTGTAGATCGCGCTCATGGCGACGAACACCATCCCCAGGACGACGAATTGGCCGAACGCCGAAGCGCGCTCCGGATGGACGAACTGGGGCAGAAACGCCAGGAAGAACAGGGCGGTTTTCGGGTTCAGCAGTTCGGCCGGCACGGCTTGCACGAAGGCGCGCAGGGGCGACAAGACGGGCCGCACCGTGGGGGTGCCGGCCAGCGCTACCTTGGCAAAGATGGCGCGTACGCCCAGATACACCAGGTAGCCCGCGCCTGCCAGTTTGACGAGCAGGAAGGCCATCGCCGACGTGGCCAGCAGGGCGGACAGCCCGACCGCCGCGGCGATGGTATGGATCAGATCGCCCGCTGCGATACCCAGCCCGGTGGCGATGCCGGTGGGCCGCCCGCCCTGCGCGGTTCGCGTAATCACCAGCAGCACCGCCGGGCCAGGCACCAGGAAAAGGCCGAAAACCACGGCCATGAATGTCAGAAGTTCGGTCAGCGGGGTCATGGTCGGTTTCCAGTGGCGGTTTAAACGGTGCGGCCTCGCCGGAAAAACGCTAAAGGCTGCGAGATCGAATGGGACTGACGCCAGCATATACCAGCTGCTGACGGGCCTGGTGGAATTGCGCACCATGAAGTTTGGCGTGGCGCGCGGCGACACCAGTCAATTGGAGCGGTCCCATAGCGTTCCTGTATAAAATAATGGGTGCCATCATCGTCCTAGCGACCGGGACGCAGACCGTCTGTGCCCGCGATGGCTGCCCGATCTATCCCTATGCCGATAAGGCCTGAGTCCACCAATGCCATTCCACTCCCTGCTACCCGCTGTCTTCTCGCCATCCTGGTGCAATCGGCTGATTGCGCGCAGCGCCGCCATGGGTTTTGCGCCGGCCGCGGTGGCCGTGCATGGCAAGCGCGAGATGATCGCCGCGATCCGCAATAACGATCGGCTCGAATTCACCGATGCCGCGCTGGCGCTGGAGATTGGCGCCGCGCTCGCCGCCAGCGCGGAAGGCTTGCTGTCGGCAGCCGCACCGGGGCGGGGTTTCGCCGGCGTCGGCGATGGCTTCAGGATCTACCGTTACGTGCCGGGACAATATTTCAAGCCGCATCGCGATGGAGATGTCGAGGCGGCCGGTACGACCGGGCTGGTGACGGTATTGATCTATCTGAACGATGTCGACGGCGGCGAGACCATCGTCATGCCGGACGGCTATTCGCAGCGCGACAGCTGGATCACCATCGCGCCCCGCCAGGGCGACGTGCTGTTGTTCAGCCATGACTTGTGGCACGAGGGTAGACCTGTTGCGACGGGCCAGAAATTCGTGCTGCGCACGGATCTGTTTTATTTGTAGAAACTCGCGGCGAGGTCGCTATTGCCTGCCACTGGCGTGGAACAAGCATATTTTTTGCCGTCTGTTCAAGCGCCTTCACCGTTCAGTGCGGCTTTTTCCTTGCGGATTCATTCTTGCGCTTGCGAATGCCGGGTGCGCCGCCGCTGTTGCGGGGCTACTTATGCAGCGGCGCCTGGGTGTGCGGCGAAGCAGCCTGGGATCCCGAATTCAATTGCGCCGATCTGTTCCTGCTGTTGCCGCTGGCCCGGCTCGAAGGGCGTTCTTCGCAGCTCTACGCGACTAACGGCGCCGACAGCGAAAGGCCGCAACGGGCGCATGGCGAACTTCAAATCTGACGCTAGCGCCATGAAGTCTCAAAAGGTGTATGTTGACCTTTCGAGATCCCGAAAACCAGGCGCAAACCCATCGATGCGAAGTGGCCATGAATCGTCCCCATCCGCAGCTGCTTGCAGCGCGCCTCGACAGGCTCCACCCCACCCAGATCACTGTCGGCCAGCGCGAGGTGGCCAGAAAGCGCAAGCACTGGAACGCCCTCGGCAAGAAGGCGCGGGCGGCGGCGTTGGCGTGCCACTGGTTTCCCGCCGTGCAGGGGCCGGGCGACCGCTGCTACATCGTCGACCATCACCATTACGGTCTGGCGCTGCTGGAAGAGGACGTCAAATCGGTCAGCCTGCTGATCCTGAAAGACCTGTCGTGGCTGGACACGCCGACCTTCTGGAGCGTGATGGATTTTCACCAGTGGGCCCACCCCTACGACAGCGAAGGCAAACTGCGGGATTTCGACGCCATTCCCGGCAAGCTGACCGCGCTGCGCGACGATCCCTATCGCAGCCTGGCCGGCGAAGTGCGGGATGGCGGCGGTTTTTCGAAGGACGCCACGCCGTACAGCGAATTTTTATGGGCCGATTTTTTCCGTCAGCGTATCGAACGCAAGCGGCTCGAAAACGACTTTGCCGATGCCTTGCGCAAGGCGAGGCAACTGGCGGGCATGCAGGAGGCGCGCTACTTGCCTGGCTGGTGCGGGACGATCGCTTGAACAGGCGATGGCGGTCCTGCCGTCCTGGTGTCGCACGGAACCCGAATCATGCCGGCGAGGCCGGAGTCTCCATTCGATAGTTTGCAGCGACGTGCCAAGCTCACATCCGGCGGATTACAAAATTGTAATCCGCCGGTCCGGCCCCGGTCAGCCGCTCCCATGCACACTGGCACCATCGATCATTCGTTGGTTTCCCATGTCAATTTCGCACCGCACCCTGTTGATCGCCGCCGCCGCCGCCGTCCTGGCGCTTGGCGCAGCCGCGCTGTTCTACACCCCCGGCAAGGCCGCGCCGAAAGCGGCGCCCAAAACCCCCCTGGTGAGCGTCATCGCCAGCCGCCTGGTCGACATTCCCATCGACTTGCCGGCGCAAGGCCACGTGGTGCCGCTCAATTTCGTCGACATCCGCCCGCAGCTGAACGGCATCGTGCGCAGTGTCGATTTTCACGAAGGCGACGATGTCAAGGCGGGCCAGCTCCTGTTCACCCTCGATGACAGCGACGCCCGCGCCCAGCTGGCGAAAGCCGATGCGCAAAGCGCCAACGTCGCCGCGCAGCTGGCCGACGCCCGCCGCGAGCAGCAGCGGGCGCAGACCCTGGTCGCGGCCAAATTCGTCGCTCCCAGTTCCCTCGACACCGCCACCGGCAAGGCCGACGCCCTGGCCGCGCAGCTGCGCGCCGCCGGCGCCGATGCGGCCAGCGCGCGCACCCAGTTAGGTTATCTGCGCATTATCTCTCCCATCGCCGGCCGCGCTGGCGCCGTCAGCGTGCACCGCGGCAGCCTGGCGCAAACCAGCGCAGCGGCGCCGCTGGTAACGATCTCGCAGTTTTCTCCCGTTGGTGTCGAATTCAGCTTGCCCGAGCGCGATCTGCAGGCGGTGCTGGCGGCGCGCGAGGCCGGCACCGTCAGCGTCGCCATCGACGGCAGCGCCGATGAGGTGGGCAAGCTCACCTTCATCAACAACGCCATCGACACCGCCACCGCCACCATCAATCTGAAAGCCAGCTTCGCCAATGGGCACGGTCGCCTGTGGCCGGGCGGCTTTACCCGGGTGATCGTCCATGCCGGCACCAGCCGCGCCGCCGTGGTGCTGCCGCCGCAGGCGGTGCAGGATGGACCGGCCGGGCGCTTCGTGTTCACCATTGGCGCCGATGCGAAAGTGACGGCTCGTCCCGTGGAGCTGTTGCGCGTGCAGAATCAGCTGGCCGTGGTGCAGGGGCTGGCGGCGGGCGAGCAGGTGGTGCTCGAAGGGGGCAAGAATCTGAGGAGCGGCATGGCGGTGAAGATCGCGCCAGCCTCGCCATCGGCCACCGTCGCGGCGGCGCCATGAACCTCGCCGCCTTGTGCCTGTCGCGGCCGATCGCCGTCATGCTGCTATGGCTGAGCGTGGTGGTGGCCGGCATCGCCTGCTGGCTGCAGCTGCCGGTGGCGGCGCTGCCCACCTACGACACGCCCACCATCCAGGTATCGGCCAAGCTGCCGGGCGCCAGTCCGGAGACCATGTCGACGTCGGTGGCGACGCCGCTGGAAAAGCAGTTCAGCGCGATCCCCGGCCTGCTCGGTACCACTTCGCAAAGCCTGCAGGGCGATACCTCCATCGTGCTCGAATTCGACAGCTCGCGCAGTATCGATGCCGCCGCGGCCGACGTCCAGGCGGCGCTGTTTCGCGCTTCCCGCTCGCTGCCGCCGGAGATGCTGACGCCGCCGTCCTACCGCAAAGTCAATCCGGGCGACGCCGCCATCATCCTGATCGGCCTGTCCTCGCCGTCGCTGCGCATGAGCGAGCTGAATGCATTCTCCGATAATCTGATCGTGCCGGCGCTGTCGAGCATCAGCGGGGTGGCGCAGGTGAACATCTCCGGCCAGAGCCGCTATGCGGTGCGGGTGCAGGTCGATCCCGATCGCCTCAATGCCGTCGGCCTGTCGCTGCCGGACGTGTCGAAGGCGCTCAATGCCGCCAACTCGAATGCGCCGTTGGGCCAGCTCGACACGCGGCGCCAGATGATGACGATCCAGATTCCCACCGGCTTGATGAAGGCCGCCGATTTCGCCAACGTGATCGTCGCCACCGTCAACGGCCAGACCGTGCGCGTCAAGGATGTGGCGAACGTGGCCGACAGCGTGGAAAATACCCAGAGCACCAGCACGATCAACGGCGAGACCTCGATCCTGCTGCAGATTCAAAAGCAGCCGGGCGCCAACACGGTGGCCGCCATCGACGCCATCCGCGCCGCCATCCCCGCCCTGAAAAGCGAATTGCCCGGATCCGTCAAGGTCAGCATCCTGAACGACCGTTCCACATCCATCCGCGCCTCGATCCACGACGTCAATCTCACCATGCTGCTGACCATCGCGCTGGTGATCGTCGTCATTCTGCTGTTCCTGCGCCAGCTGGCCGCGACCCTGATCCCGTCGATTAGTTTGCCGGTGTCCCTGCTGGGCACCTTCGCCCTGATGCTGGCCTTGAATCTTAGCCTGAACAATATCTCGCTGATGGGATTGACGATCGCCGTCGGCCTGGTGGTCGACGACGCCATCGTGGTGCTGGAAAATATCATGCGCTACATCGAAGAGGGCATGGCGCCGTATGCCGCCGCCGTCAAGGGCGCCTCCGAGGTGGCGTTCACGGTGGTGTCGATTTCCGTCTCCCTGGTGGCGGTGTTCATCCCCATCCTGTTCATGCCTGGCACCATCGGTCTGCTGTTCCACGAATTCGCGCTGGTGGTGGTGCTGGCGATCGCCGTGTCGGCCGCTTGCGCATTGACCCTGATTCCCCTGCTGGTGCCGATGATGATCAAGCCCCATGTAAAAGGGCAGCACGCCAAACCGGCGCCGGCCTGGAGCCGCGCGTTCGAAAGCGGTTTCGACTTCGTCCTGCGCCGCTACGAAGCGGGCCTTGACTGGGCGCTGGCGCACCGCCTGCCGGTGCTGCTGACGGCGCTGGCGACTTTCGGCCTGACGGCCTGGCTATACCTGATCGCTCCCAAGAGCTTTTTTCCGCAGGAAGACACCGGGCAGATTTCCGCCAACGTCGAAACGGCGCAGGACATGTCGTACGAGGGCCGCCTGATGGTCATGAAGCAGTTGCAGGCGGTGCTGCTGAAGGATGCGCAGATCGCCGAGCTGGCGGCCAAGGTCGACCACGACACCACCTCGTTCTACATCACCCTGAAAGCGCCGGGACAGCGGCCCGATATGCAGACGGTGCTCAAAAAGCTGCGTGCCGAGACGGCCTTCATCCCCAACGTCAAGATGTTTTTCAGTCCCGTGCAGAATCTGAAAGTGGGCGGGCGCGGCTCGAAGAGCACGTTTCAGTACACCCTGCAGGCGGTCAGCCCCGATTCGCTCGACGCCTGGGCCAATAAACTGGTGGCGGAGCTGGAAAAGGCCAATGTGTTCGTCGGCCTGAACACGGACTCGCAGCGCGACGGGCTGGAGGCGCGCATCGAGATCGACCGCGACAAGGCTTCGCAACTGGGCGTCGACATGGCCAGCCTGCGCGCCACCTTGTACGGCGCTTATGGCACCCGCCAGGTGTCGACCATCTACGCACCGGAAGACAGCTATCCCGTCATCATGGAACTGGCCGACGCGTTCCGGCGCGACGAATCGAGCCTGGCCAAGATCGAAGTGAAAAGCGGCAGCGGCGTTCTGGTGCCCCTGTCGGCCTTTGCCACGGTGGGCCGCGGGCCCGGCACGGTGGCCGTCAATCACCAGGGCCAGCTGCCGGCGGTGACGATTTCCTTCGATCTGCTGCCGGGCAAATCGCTGTCGGACGCCGCCACCGCGTTCGACAATGCGCGCCAGTCCATCGCCATGCCGGCGGCGATCTTCGGCGGCTTCGCCGGCCAGGCGGCACTGTTCAAGCAGTCGCAGAGCAGCCAGGTGTGGCTGATCGTGATCGCCATCGCCGTCATCTATGTCATTCTCGGCGTGCTGTACGAGAGCTGGATTCACCCGGTGACGATTTTATTGGGGATTCCATCGGCCGCGGTAGGCGCCTTGTTGGCCTTGCGGTTGACGGGGCTGGACCTGAGTTTCGTCGCCATGATCGGCATCCTGCTGCTGGTCGGCGTGGTCAAGAAGAACGCCATCATGATCATCGACTTCGCCCTGGAGGGAGAGCGCAAGCGCGGCCTGACGCCGCGCCAGGCGGTGCGCGAAGCCTGCCTGTTGCGCTTCCGGCCCATCATGATGACCACCCTGTGCGCTATCATGGGCGCGCTGCCGATCGCACTGGGCCTGGGCAGCGGCGCCGAGCTGCGCCAGCCGCTGGGCGTGGCGATCGTCGGCGGCCTGGTGCTGTCGCAACTGATCACCCTGTTCATCACGCCGGTGCTGTTCCTGTGGTTCGACGGCATGAAAGGCAAGCGTGTGCAGCGCCAACCGTTGCCGGCGCCGGTCCTGCAACCCTTGACGAAAGCCTGACCATGTCGAAGATCCTGTTGGTCGAAGACCAGCCCACCGCCGCCGCCTACCTGGCCCAGGGCCTGAGAGAAGAGGGCATGGTGGTCGACGTCGCCCACACGGGACCGGACGGTCTGCACCGCCTGCTCACCGAACCCTATGACCTGGCCATCCTCGACGTCATGCTGCCCGGCCTGGACGGCTGGTCGATTCTCGAAACCGCGCGGCGCGCGCGCTCGCCGACGCCCGTGCTGTTCCTGAGCGCCCGCGACGACATCGAAGACCGCGTGCGCGGCCTCGAACTGGGCGCCGAAGACTACCTGGTCAAGCCGTTCGCCTTCACCGAACTGCTGGCGCGCGTGCGGGTGATTTTACGGCGCAACGACAAGGCGGCGCCGGGCGGCGAACCGACCCGCTTCGAAGTGGCCGACCTTTGCCTCGACCTGCTGCGCCATCGCGCCACCCGCGCCGGAGAAAGGCTGGATTTGACGCCGAAGGAGTTCGCCCTGCTGTCGCTGCTGATGCGGCGCGCCGGCGAAGTGCAGTCGCGCACGGCGATCGCCGGCCAGGTGTGGGACATGAATTTTGATTCGGACACCAACGTGGTGGAAGTGGCGATCCGCCGCCTGCGCACCAAGGTCGACGACCCGTTTACTGTCAAGCTGCTGCACACGGTGCGCGGCGTCGGCTACGTGCTCGAACTGCGCGACCCTCTGCATGAATAAGCTGTTCGACGCCCGCCGCTGGTCGCTGACGGCGCGCCTGAGCGTGTTTTTCGGCGCGGCGATTACCGTCATCGTGGTCGGCGTGTCCCTGATGATGTATGCGGAGCTGGTGCACCAGCTGCACGAGAAGGAAGAACTCGAACTGAAAAGCGCCATTGCGATCCAGCTGGAAGTGCTGGAAAGCCTGGCCAAACGGCTGCCAAGCTCGCAATGGCAGCACGAGTGGGACGAGCACCAGGAACGTACGCGCTTGTTCACCTGGCAGCTGCTGGCGGCGGACGGCAAGCGCGTGTCCGGTTCGGCGTCCGACGCCGGCGCCGCCAACGCCGCGCTGCGTCCGAATAAATTCACCTGGTTGCGCGAGCCGGCGCCGGGCAATCGCAGCCTGCTGATGCTGAAAATCGACGCCGGCCATCACCAGGCGCCCGGCAGCCTGCTGGTGGGGGTGCTGGATGTTTCGAAGGACGAGACGGTGCTGTCGCGATACCGCGCCAAGTTGCTGGCGGTGGTGGTGCTGGCGGTCCTGCTATCGGCAGGATCGGGCTACCTGCTGGCGCGCCGGGGGCTGGCGCCGCTGCGGGCGATCAGCCTGGAAATCGAACGGGTCGACGCCGAGCGCCTGCACGCGCGCATCGCCGACGACGGCTGGCCGGCCGAGCTGCACCAGCTGGCGCTGACCTTCGACGCCATGATGGCGCGCCTGGAAGCGTCGTTCGAGCAGCTGTCGCGGTTTTCCTCGGACCTGGCCCACGAATTCCGTTCGCCCATCAACAACCTGGTGGCCGCCGCCAGCGTCACCTTGCGACGCGCACGCGAGCCGGCCGAATACGAAAAGACCCTGGAGATCGTGGTGGAGGAGGGCAACCGGCTCTCGCGCATGGTCACCAGCATGCTGTTTCTGGCGCGTGCCGACAATGCCAAGCAGGCGGTCGCCTTCGAAACCGTATCGACGCGTGCCGAATTTCAGAAGCTGATCGATTTTTTCGAGCTGATGGCGGACGAGCAAGGAGTCGCCTTGAGCGCCAATGGCGACTGCGCCGTGCGCGCCGACCCGCTGCTGCTGCGCCAGGCGTTGTCGAACCTGGTCGCCAACGCCCTGCGCTACACGCCGCGCGGCGGCGCCATCACGCTGTCCGCGCGTGAACAGGGGCCGATGGTCGCCATCATCGTCAGCGACAGCGGCTGCGGCATCGCCGCCGAACACCTGCCGCTGCTGTTTGACCGTTTCTACCGGGTCGACCCGGCGCGCAGTTCCGCCGAGAGCACGGGTCTGGGCCTGGCACTGGTGCGCTCGATCGCCGAGCTGCACGGAGGCAGCGTGCTGGTGGCGAGTACGCCCGGCGCCGGTTCGCAATTTACTTTACTGATTCCCAAACAAAGCGCTTGAGGCTAATTCGCCGCTAACTGTCGACCGCTATTCTGAAAGCTCCTCAACCTCATCAGGAGTAGCACATGAACCGCACCATCAAATACGCCGCCGTCGCCGCTGCCGCCGCCACCGTTCTCGGCGGGGCCGCAGCCTACGCGGCGAAGGCGCCGGAAAACGACGCCATGGCCATCATGAACGCCAAGGTCGGCCTGCAGCAAGCTGTGGCGATCGCCGAGGGCCATGTCGGCGGCAAGGCGGCGCGCGCCGAGTACGAACAAGCCAAGGGCGGTAAATGGGTGTTCGACGTCGAAGTAGTCAAGGGCGCCGCTGTCATGGACGTGACGGTCGATGCCACCAGCGGCAACGTGCTGGCCTCGGTCGTCGATGCCGCCGAACCCGATGACGACGGCGACAAGGCCGATTGATTTTTACTTAACCTGACGAGTCCCAGCCATGACCGATCGCCGCATGCTCAACAAAGTACCGGAAGTGACCCTGATCTTCTGGATCATCAAGATCCTCTCCACCACGGTGGGGGAAACGGGAGCCGATTATCTTGCCGTGCATGCGGGGCTGGGCATCGTTGTTACGGACGCCTTGACCGCGCTGCTGCTGGCGGTGGCGCTCACCATCCAGCTGCGCAGCGAACGTTATGTGCCCTGGGTGTACTGGCTCAGCGTGGTGCTGCTGAGCGTGGCCGGCACCCAGATCACCGATGCCCTGACCGACAAATTGGGCGTGAGCCTGTACGTCAGCTGCGCCGTGTTCGCGCTGGCACTGGCGGCGGTGTTCGCCGCCTGGTTTCAGCAAGAACGCACGCTGTCGATCCACACCATTTTTACGCGCCGCCGCGAAGTATTTTACTGGTCCGCCATCCTCGTCACCTTCGCCCTCGGCACCGCCGCCGGCGACCTCGCCACGGAGGCGCTGGGGCTGGGCTTTCAGGTCGGTGTGCTGGTGTTCGGCCTCGCCATCGCGGCCATCTACCTTGCGTATCGCTGCGGCGCCAACCCGGTCCTGGCCTTCTGGCTGGCCTACATCCTTACCCGCCCGCTGGGCGCCTCGCTGGGAGACTTGCTGTCGCAGGCGCCGGAATACGGCGGCATCGGCCTGGGCACGGTGACCACCAGCGCAGTGTTTTTGACCGTGATTACCATCCTGGTGGCGCTGCTGCACCGCCGCCGCCTTTCCACTTGAACCAAGGAGTTATCGATGAAAGCTGCCACCCTGTTACGCCCCGTTCTGGCCGTCGCCACCGTCCTCGCCATGGGCGCCGCCAATTTGCTGCCCGCCGGCGGCCTGTTCGCCGAAGCGCAAGCCGCCGTCACGGCGCCGCGCCTGGGTGATCTCGCCAAATTCCGCGCCATCGCCAACGACACGGCCGCGCTGGTCGACAAGGGCCAGCTGCCGCAGGCCAAGGCGCGCATCAAGGATCTCGAAACCAGCTGGGACGAGGCGGAAGCGGGCCTGAAGCCGCGCGCCGCGGCCGACTGGCACGTGCTGGACAAGGCGATCGACCGGGCTTTGAACGCCCTGCGCGAAAGCAAGCCGGATCCTGCCGCCTGCAAGGCTGCCATGCACGAGCTGTTGGCAGCTTTCGATAAGGCCGGCGGCAAGTAAGATGCGCATCCTGCTGGTCGAGGACGATCCCATGATCGGCGCCGCCGTCTGCACCGCCTTGCGCGACCACGCCTGCGCGGTCGACTGGGTGAGGGACGGCGAAGCCGGCGAGACGGCCTGGCGCATGGGAGCGCACGAACTGGTGCTGCTCGACCTGGGCTTGCCCAAGCGCGACGGCCTCGATCTGCTGCGGCGCATGCGGGGCTGCGGCAACGGCATACCCGTCATCATCCTGACAGCCAGAGACGGTGTGCAGGACCGCATCGACGGCCTCGATGTGGGCGCCGACGATTATCTCCTCAAACCCTTCGATATCCACGAGTTGCTGGCGCGCCTGCGCGCCGTCATGCGCCGCAGCAGCGGCCATGCCGCGCCGCTGCTGGGCAATGGCCAGGTCGAACTGGATCCGGCCACCCACCGGGCGACATCGGAGGGGGCGACGCACCTGCTGACGGCGCGCGAATTCGCCCTGTTGCAGGCGCTGTTGATGCGCCCCGGGACCATCCTCGCGCGCGACGAACTGGAAGAGCGCATCTACGGCTGGAACGAGGAAGTCGAAAGCAATGCGGTCGATTTCTTGATTCACGCCGTGCGCAAGAAGCTGGGCGCGCACGTGATCCGCAATGTGCGCGGCGCCGGCTGGATGGTGGACAAGCCGTGAATAAACGGTCCTTGCAGCGGCAGCTGTCGATCACCCTGTCGGCGGCGCTGCTGCTGGCGGCGGTGCTGGCCGCCTCGATGTCGTTCTGGCTGGCCTACCAGGACGCCACCGAGTCGCAGGATGAACTGCTGCGCCAGGTGGCGGTGGCGGCGGCCGGCGCATCGCAGGCGAAGGCGCCGCCAGGCACCGAGCCGGAAGCGCGCCTGCTGGTGCTGCATTTTCCGGCCGATGCGCGGCCGGCGTGGATACCCGCCGGCCTGGGTGCAGGAATGCACACTTTGCGGGCGCCGGGGGGACCGATGCGGCTGTTTGCCGCCGGCCCGGCGGGTGGCGTGCAGACGCTGGCCGGCCAACCCACCGCGGTCAGCGACGACCTTGCCTTCGACAGCGCCATGCGCACCCTGATCCCGTTTATTTTGCTGATACCCGTGCAGGCGCTGCTGACACTGCGGATCGTGCGCTTCGAGCTGGCGCCGGTCGACCGCCTGGCGCGCCGCTTCGAAACCCATGCGGCGGGCCAGCCGGTACCGATGGCCGACGCCGATCTGCCGCTGGAGATCGCGCCGTTCGCCCGCGCCATCGACGGCTTGATGACGCGGGTGAACCTGCTGCTGCGCCAGCAAAAACGCTTCGTCGCCGACGCCGCCCACGAATTGCGCAGCCCATTGACGGCCATCGACCTGCAGGCGCAAAACCTGCAGCGCGCCGCCAGCCTGGACGAGATGCGCGCGCGCCTGCCGCCCCTGCTGGAAGGGATCGCACGGGCGCGCCGGCTCGCCGAGCAGATGCTCAGCCTGGCCCATGTCGAAGCGGGCAGCGCATCGGCACAAGGGGAAACTGTGGATTTGCTGGCGCTGGCGCGCGAGCTGGTGGCGGCGGCCATGCCGCTGGCGCGGCAGGCCGGCATCGATCTCGGTTTCGAGCGCTCCGGTGCCGTGCAGGTCGACGGCACGCCGGATACCCTGCGCCGCATCATGGGCAACGCCATCGACAACGCCCTGGCCTACACGCCGGCGGGCGGCCAGGTGTCGGTGGTGGTCGGCCGCAGCGGCGGCGCCGCGCTGTTCGAAGTGATCGACGACGGCCCTGGCATCGCCGCGCCCGACCGCGCCCGCGTGTTCGACGCCTTCGTGCGCCTGCCCGGCGCGCCCGGCACCGGCAGCGGCCTGGGCCTGTCGATCGCGCAAGAGGCGGCCCGCAAGCTGGGTGGCACCCTGAGCCTGCACGAGCGGCCGGGCCGCAACGGCCTGATCGTGCGCTATCTGCAAACCCTATCTGAAGCATCCACCGGAGAATTTTGAATGACGCAAGCGAGCAAACACTGGGCCGTGCGCCACTTGGGCAGGCTGGCGCTGCTATTCATCGGCGTGCTGCTGCCCTTGATGCTGCTGGGCGCGGCAGCCGAAGACGTCGTCGAAAAAGAGGCATTTTCCTTCGATCAGCCGATCCTGACCCTGGCGCACGCGCACGCCTCGGCCTTCCTCGACACCGTGATGTACGGCGCCACCCAGGCCGGCTCCGCGCTGGCCATCGTGCCGATGACGCTCATCGTGTTCGGCTGGTTGTGGCGCGCCAGGCGCCGCACCGATGCCGGCTACTGGCTGCTGGCCGTCGGCGGCGCCGCCGCCATCAATTTCCTGGCCAAGCAGGGCTTCGCGCGGGTCCGTCCGGCGCTGTGGATCTCGCGCATCCAGGAGACCACCTACAGCTTCCCCAGCGGCCATGCGATGGCCAGCATGGCGCTGGCGGCGGCCGTGTGCGTGCTGCTGTGGCCGACCCGCTGGCGCTGGCCGGCGCTGATTTTGGGCGCCGCGTTCGTGGCGCTGGTGGGTGCCTCGCGCGTGTACTTCGGCGTGCACTACCCGTCCGGCGTGCTGGCCGGCTGGGCGGCGTCGCTGGCCTGGGTGCTGGGTTTGAAACTGCTGTTCGATGTGCGCCAGGCACGCAGCGGGCGGCGCATCTCCTAGCGGTCGAGCGCTGTGCCGCTGGATCTGGTCTTCAGCCAGCTGATCACACCCGGCAAAATCGACAGGACGACGATCCCCAGCAGCACCGCCGTCAAGTGCGCGCCGACCCAGGCCACATTGCCGAAAGCATAGCCGGCGCCAGTGAGCAGCGCCACCCAGGCCACCCCGCCGATCACGTTATACGATAAGAAAATCATGTAAGGCATGCTGCCCAGCGCGGCCACGAACGGCGCCAGGGTGCGCACGATGGGCACGAAGCGGGCCAGCACGATGGTCTTTTTGCCGTGCTTGTCGAAAAAGGCCTGGGTGCGCGAGATGTACTCGGCCTTGACGAAACGCAGGCGGCGGGTGTCGACGGCCTGCTTGCGAAACCAGGCGCCGACGGCGAAGTTGAGGGCATCGCCACCCACCGCGGCGGCGATCAGCAGCGGAATCGCCAGCGGCAGCGAAAAGGTGCCTTGGGCGGCCAGCGCGCCGGTGACGAACAGCAGCGAATCGCCCGGCAGGAAGGGCAGCACCACCACCCCGGTTTCGACGAAGATCACGGCGAACAGCACGCCGTAGACCAGGTAGCCGTGGGCGGCGGCCAGCGCCGCCAGGTGCGTGTCGAGGTGCAGCGCCCAATCGAGCACCGTCTGCATCATGTCTTGGCCACTTCGATGCGTTCGGCGCGCTGGCGCACCATCACGATGCAGGCGACGATGAACACGGCGAGGCAGGCGCTGGCCGTGTAGCGGCTCAGCGCCAGGCCGCCGTCGGCGACCGGCTTGTCGAGAAAATCGCCCACCGTGGCGCCGAGCGGGCGGCTGAGAATGAAGGCGGCCCAGAACAGCGCCGTGCGCGAGATCCTGGTCCAGTAGTAACAGGCGGCGGTGATGGCCAGGGCGATGCCGAACACCACGGCGCTGCCCTGGTAGCCCAGGCCCAGCCCTTTTTCGGGATCGGCGAACCAGTCTCCCAGGGCGGTGCCCAAGGTCTGCGAGAACATGATGGTCATCCAGTAAAACACTTCGGCCTTGCGGCTGTCGATGCGGTTGATCGACACCGAACCGAGCGACTTGTGCCACCACATGAGAGAGACCGCCAGCAACGCGGCGAGGATGGTGGCGCCGCCGGCATAGCCGATGCCCAGCGAACGGTCGAAGAAGTCCGCCAGGGTAGTGCCCGCGGTGGTGGTTGCGACGATGACGAACCAGAACAGGGGCGCGTGGAATTTGCTGGCCTTGATCTGCGCCGCCACCGCGCCGACGAATACGGCGAGGAAGATGGCGGTGCCGACCAGGTAGCCCAGGTTCATCGACATGGTGACGGCGTCGCCCGCCGTTTCGCCCAGCGTGGTGGCGGCGATCTTGATGATCCAGAACAGCAGGGTCAGTTCGGGCACCTTGCCCAGGGCGGTGCGGGTTTCCGGCGTCATGTGAATCTCCTTGCGATGATCGAATGTGTCAGTCAAGGATAGCGGCCTGGACGCGCGCACGGGGCAGATAACAAAAATGTAATCGCTCACATATGCTGCTGTCAGATTGCGCACCTGGATCGCTCGCAAGCACAGTGCAGCCGTCTCGATCCGACTACTTATGCCCCATAAAAAAAGCGGCCACTCGAAAGTGACCGCCGTCTGGACGCTTGACTGACTTTAAAAATTCGCGTGCAAACTCACCCGCAGCTCGCGCGGCGAGGCCGGCGTGATGTTGTTGTCGCCGTTCGCATACAGGTAATAGCGCTTGTTGCCGAGGTTTTCCACATTTGCCTGCAGCTGGTACTGCGGGCTGATGGTGTAGAACACGGCGGCGTCGATCCGGGTGTAGCCGGGCAGGGTGACCGTGTTGCTGGTCGAGGTGAACATGTCGGTGCGGTGCAGCAGGCCCAGGCCGGCGCCGAAGGCCGGGCTGAAGTCGTAGCGGTTCCACAGGGCGAAGGTGTTCTTCGGCACCATGCCGACGGTGGCGCCATTCAGGGCCGTGGCGGAAGCTGTCGCCAGCAGTTTGGCATCCTGGTGGGCATAGCCGCCGTTGATGCTCCACTGGCTGGTGATCTTGCCGTTGATGCCGATTTCGACGCCGTTGGTGCGCTGGCCGTCGACCAGCTGGTCGGCGATGCCGGTGGCCGGATTGACGACGGCGACGTTGTTGCGCTTCAGTCGGTAGACGGCGAGCGTGGCCAGCAGGTTGGGGTTGATCTCGACCTTGGCGCCGATTTCATAGTTGATGAATTTTTCCGGTTTCAGGCCCTGGTTGATGCTGGTCAGGCTGCTCAACTGGTCGCCGCCGCGGGGGAAGGAGGCCACCGAGTAGTTTGCGTACAGCGAAGCATTGCTGGTCGGCTTGTAGATGACGCCGGCGCGCGGCGACACCAGGCTGTCCTTGCTCGACAGGTCCGCCGCGGACGCCGGCAAGGCCAGCACGCCGGCGGCGCGATTGTTGTGATAGTCGAGTTTAAAACTGTCGTAGCGCAGGCCGGCGATCAGCTGCCACTGCGGGCTCAGCTCGACCTGGTCCTGCACGTACACGCCAGCAATTTGGGCTTTGCTGCTGCCATCGCGGTCCGAGGCGCTGCCGCCCAACACGTAGCGCACCGGCAGGGTGCCGTCCGGGCTGGCCAGCGGCACGCTGGTGGTGGCGGTGTTGTTGGCGAACAGCCCGGCCATGCGCAGATAGTCGGTCTTTTGCTGGCCCAGTTCGAGGCCGGTCAGGATGCGGTGCCTGACGCCGCCGGTGAGCACGTCGAAGGTGAGGTCGGTCTGGTTGAACAGGTTCTTGCGCCACTGGTGGTTGTTGTAGGCGGTGATCGGCACCGTGTTGTTCTTGACGTTGATGGCGCCCGAATTGTAGTTCTGGTAGAACTTGTCGTAGTCGGTGTAGCGGGTCTTGTTCGACAGGTGCACAGCGCCGCCGAAATCATGGTCGATCACCGCATTCAATGCGTCCGAGCGCAGGTTGGTGGGACGGGTGTCGGGGTTGGCGTCGCCGAAGAAGGCGTCGACCGGGCGTTCTAGCGGCAGGCCGTTCAGCGAAGGCACGCCGCGGTCGGTGGCGCGCTCGTCCTTGAAGTGTTCGTAACCCAGCACGATGCTGGTATCGCGGTCCGGACGGATCGCCACGGTCGGATTGATGCCCGAGCGCTTGATGAAACTGTTGCGCTGGTAGCCCTCGGAGTCTTCCACCAGTCCCGTCACGCGCACGGCGACGGTGTCGCTGACGGCCTGGCCGACGTCCACCGTCAGCCGGCGGTTTTTATACGAACCCAGGGTCAGGTCGGCAGCACGCACGGTGCTGAAATTGGCTTGTTTGAGCACGCGGTTGATGACGCCGCCGGAGCCGCCGCGGCCGAAGATCATGGCGTTCGGCCCGGTCAGGGCTTCCACCCGGTCGACGTTGTACAGGTCGCGGTAGTACTCGACGTCGTCGCGCACGCCGTCGATATAAAAGTCGCCCGAGGCGCTGCTGCTGCCGCGGAAAATCGGCGAATCGCGGTTGCCTTCGCCGTTGGCCATGCCGATGCCCGGCACGTAGCGGGTGACGTCGGCCATGCTCTGCATGGTCAGATCGCGGATCATCGCCTGGTTGATCACGGTGATGGTTTGCGGCAGATCGACCAGCGCGGTGTCGGTCTTGCTGCCGGCGGTGCTGCGGCGGGTCTGGTAGGTTTCCGCTTCGGCGTGGCCGGTGACGGTGATGACCGGCACCGGGCCGTCGATTTTCTTGATTTGCTCGTCGTCGGCGGCGTGGGCGCCGAAGGAAACGGCGGTGGCGCCGGCGAAGGCCAGGCGCAGAACGACGGTCATGGTCGAAAGGCGGGGGAAGACAGAAGCGGGCATGGGATCCAGTTGCGAATGTTAATGAGAATGGTTCGCATTATCAAATAACAAATCGAATCGTGCAATGCTTAAATCGATATTTGGTGTTTGCGTTGCAAAGAAGCGATCTTTAACACGGCGAGCCGCCCGACACAAAACAGGATCAGCCGCCATGCGTCCCAAGCTTGCAGTCGGCAGTTCAAACGGCGTTCAAGATCGATGCGGCGCGCACTTCCGAGGACCGGTTTTTCGCCGGCGTGCGCTTACATCAGCCCATACCTTCCCAAAATCCGCCGCTGCGTCCCATCCGCAACCAGCGCCGCCATCGCCTGCGAATATCGTTGCGCATCGCCCTCGCTGAAATCGAGCGAGCCGGCCAGCCAGGCGCTGGTGGTGCGCACCGGGGCGCTCAGGCGAAACTGCTTTTCATCGGCGCGCGCCGTCAGGGAGCTGCGGATGATGGCGCGTTCGCCGAACACGGCGTCGGCCATGCCCGCCATCAGGAAACGGTGCACCTCGTCGATCGAGGTGGCTTCGACCAGGCGCTCGAAGCCCAGCTCCTTCAAAATCGCCGATTGGGCCGCGCCGCGCAGCAGGGCGATGCGCTTGCCGGTGCCCTGGTGCGGTTGCTGGACGTCGAAGCCGCTGCCCTGGGGCGCCATGAAAATGTAGTTTTCCTCGTACAGCGGCGCCAGCCAGCAGAATTGCGCTTCGCGGGAGGGCAAGCGTGTCAGCGGGAATATGGCGGTCTGCTTCATGGTCGTCGCCAGGTACAGGGCGCGCCGCCAGGGGACGAAGGCGACGTCGGCGCGCATGTCGAGGCGCGCGCACAGGGCGTCGACCAGTTCGCGCAAGGCGCCCGGCCGCTCGCCGCCCGGCGCCATCACCAGCGGCGGCAAGTCCGCCGTGACCAGGTGCAGGTGCTTGCGTGGCCGCTCGTCGCCGTGCGCGGCGGCGCCGCCCAAGGTGCCCAGCGCAAGTGCCAATATATCGCGTCGCTTCATCGATTCGATTCCTCCGTCGGTTCAGCGCAATCGTAACGCATCCGGCGGCCAAGGCCCCGGGGAATCGCCTTGCGAAGTCTCAGCGCGGGCCGGCGAACCACGCCAGCAGGCGCCGATTGACTTCGACCGCGCGTTCGTACTGCACCCAGTGGCCGGCGCCGGTGATGCTTTCCCACTCCCGCTCCGGGCGGCCGTCGGCCAGCATCGGCCCCAGTTCCGCCGGGACGCCGGTGGCGTCGTGTTCGCCCCACAGCAGCAGGGCCGGCATGTGCAGCCTGGCGAGCAGCGCCGGCAGAATGGCGGTGCGGGCGGTGGCCTTGCTGCGGTAACTGGTGTGCACGCAGCTGTAGCGGTGCACCTCCAGCCCCAGCGCGTCGACTTCGCCGTGCAGCATGGTGATCGACAGGTTTTTGCGCAGGGCAGCCAGCATGGCGCCCGGTTCGCGCGCCAGCCGCCAGTTCAGCAGCGGCTCGCTCTGGCGGCGGCGCTGGCCGTGACCGCCCGGTCCCAGCAGCGCCAGCTTGCTGACGCCGCCGCGCGTTTGAGCCAGCTGTGCGGCGGCGATGGCGCCGAAGGAAAAGCCGGCCAGGCAGATGATGGTGCCGGCGCCGATCAGCTGGTCGAGGGTGTGCGCGAGGATGTCGACGACGTCGGCCAGGGGCGTGTCGCGGGCGACGGCGCCGGATTCGCCGAAGCCAGGCATGTCCGGCACCAGCACCCGGTGCGAGGCGGCCAGCGCTTCGATGTTGCGCACCCAGTGCAGCCAGGAGCCGTGGCCGCCGTGCAGCAGCACCAGCGGTGTGCCGGTGCCCAGGCTGCGCCACATCACCTGCTGTCCGCGGTAATCGACAAGCTGCCTGGCCATGGCCGCATCGAGGCGGGCGATGAATGGCTGGGTGGTTTCAGGATGCATGAAGGCTTTCCGCAGGCGCGGCCTGCTGCATGGGTTAGCGGGCGCCGTCCGCGCGCTCGCCCGCTTCGCGTATCCGCTCGCCGTACGACTTCTTCGCCAGCGCACCGATGGCGCTGTCGAGGACCGCCGTGAGGGAGTAGGGCAGTTCCGCCTCCAGCGAAGCGGCGGCGGCGGCGGTGGCTTGCCAACAGCGCGCCAGCGCCGGCAGCATCTCACGCCCCCGCGGCGTCAGCGCGATCATTTTCTGGCGGCCGTCGACGGCGCCGGCGGTCGACGTCACCAGGCCATCCTTGATCATCAGCGCGATGGTCTGGGTCGCGGCCGGCTGGCTGATGCCGGCGGCTTCCGCGATGAAGCCGATGGTCGCCGCCTCGCGTTCGAGCAGGGCGCGCATCACCGGGGTGTAGCGCGGACGGTAAGCCAGCCCCGCATCGACGTAGGCGGCAGCGACGGCGCCGTCGAGCAGTTCGATCAGGTGGCGCAATTGGGTTCCGAGAGAAGCTTTCATATGCATGATTGTATAACGAATTATGTATTTTTTGTCGCGGCAGGCAATCAGGCCATCTTCGGCATACTCGTTTGCGAGGTGGATCGAAGCGGGCGACGCCACCGTTACCCGTGCCTCCTCCGCGCTGCTGTTGGCCGACGGCCCGCAAGGAAGCTTATACATGGCGGGCCGTCAGGCCGTCCCGGCTTGACAGTTCATATTGTGACGATTAAAGTCACAATATGTCCCAACTCAACGTCCAGTTTTCCGTCGCCTCGCACGTGATGGCCGCCCTCGGCATGAGCGGGGGCGAGCCGCTGCGTTCGGCGGTGCTCGCCGGCAGCGTCAATGCCGATCCCAGTTTCGTGCGGCGGGTGCTGTCCAAGCTGGTCAAGGCCGGCCTGGTGATCAGCAGCCGCGGCAAGGGCGGCGCCTGCGCGCTGGCGCGGCCGGCGGAGCAGATCACGGTCCTCGACATCTACCGCGCCAGCGCGGCGCCGGCGTCGGTGGCGGTGCACGATTATCCCGTCCAGCAGGCCTGCCGGGTCAGCCGCAACATCAAGGGCTGCATGCAAGCGCTGCTGGAAGACGCGCAGCGCGATTTTGAAAACAACCTGGCGCAGCGGACTCTGGCCGATGTGGTCGCCACAATTCGACAGGGTAAATAATCGTCTGCAAAATTTTTTGTTCATAAATGTGTCATCAATCGGCACATTCAATTTTTGATAACGGAGAAACCATGTCGCTACCCCTTTCGAAACTGACCACGCCCGCCTTCGTGCGCGGCCTGACCATCCTGTCGACCCTGCTGACCAAGGCCGAACAACACGCGGAGGAGGCTGGCATCGCGCCGGAAACCCTGCTGGGCGCGCGCCTGATCGACGACATGCTGCCGCTGTCGGCGCAGATCCAGCGCGCCAGCGATACCTCGAAGTTTGCCGTGTCGCGCATCAGCGGCGTCGATGGCCCCAAGTTCGCCGACGACGAGCAGACTTTCGCGCAGCTGCGCAAGCGCATCGCCGACACCATCGCCTATCTGGAAAGCGTCGACACGGCGTTGCTGGACGCCGGCGGCGCACGCGAAGTCAAGTTGACTTGGGGCGAGAAAGGAGCCGACTTCACCGGCGAGAGTTATTTGCTCACCTTCGCGCTGCCGAATTTTTATTTTCACATCGTCACCGCCTACGATATCTTGCGCAGCCAGGGCGTGAAAATCGGCAAGCTCGATTATCTGGGAAGTTTCAGCCAGGGATAAGCCCTGTTGTTAGATTGCACGGTACCGTTTGTGGATGGCTAATTTCGCCAGGCGATGCAATAATGTTGACTCGATTCAATGTTGTCGTATTCGCCAGTTCCGGCGTGCGCATCCACTACTGCGAAGGTGTCCCATGAACTTCACCGAATCCATCAGCACCTGCTTTTCCAAGTACGTCGAGTTTCGGGGCGTGGCCTCGCGCTCCGAGTTCTGGTGGTTCTGCCTGTTCTGTTTTCTGGTGTCGGCAGTGCTGGGCGTATTCAGCTCCAAACTGAGTGCCGTCTTCAACCTCGCTACGCTGCTGCCGTCGCTGGCGGTGGGCTGTCGCCGCCTGCATGACACCGACAGGAGCGGCTGGTGGCAGTTGTTAGCGCTGGTGCCGCTGGTCGGGTGGATCGTCCTGATCGTCTTCTGGGCATCGGAATCGCGGGCCAGCCGTTTCGGCCACGAAGCCCAGTTGACGTAAGGGCTGTACGCGGACGGGCGCGATATCCTCGGCAGCGGTCAGCAGCGCTGGTAGTTCCGCCAGCGAGTCGATAAACACCGCGTCCGCCATCGCCGCATGGCCGCCGGGCCCGGGATAGCCGTAGCGGACGATGTACACGGGCATGCGCGCGGCGCCGGCGGCGGCGACGTCCACCGTCGAATCGCCCACCAGTACACACCGGGATGGATCCGTGCCGAGCAGGCGGCAGGCGTGCAGCAAGGGTTCGGCGTGCGGCTTCATGTGCGCCGTGCTGTCGCCGCCCACCACCACTTCCAGCAAGGATGTCAGGCCCGTCGCCGCCAGCAGCACGGCGCTGGCGCAGGCCGGCTTGTTGGTGACGCAGGCGAGCCTGTATCCCTGGCGCCGCAATGCCAGCAAACCTTCCTGTACACCGTCGAAGACGCGGCTGAAGCGGCCATTGCTGGTCCCGTAGTGATGATGAAACAGCTCGATGGCGCGCCTTTCTTCATCGGCGTTGACGGCGCTGGCGGCCAGGGCGCGCCGCACCAGGGTCGGCACGCCATTGCCGATGAAGCTTTTGGTCGTCGCAAACGGCAGAGGGGGCGCGCCCAGGTCGTGCAGCATGCGCGTGGCCGCCGCGTGAATGTCGGGCGCCGAGTCGACCAGGGTGCCATCGAGGTCGATCAGGACGGTGCGCTCGCCGGACATCAAGCCGCCTCCAGCAAAGCGCGGGCGCGGTCGGCCACGCGGGCGGCAGTGATGCCGAAGTGGCCGTACAGCTGCTCGGCCGGCGCCGATTCGCCGAAGCGGTCGATGCCGACGGTAGCGCCATCCTCGCCCACCACGGCGCGCCAGAACCAAGTGACGCCCGCCTCGATGCTGATGCGCGGCAGGCCGGGCGGCAGCACCTGCTCGCGATACGCGCTATCCTGTTGGTAGAACGCCTCGACGCAGGGCATGCTCACCACCCGCGCATGGATGCTTTGAAGCGCCAATGCATGCGCGGCGGCGGCGGCGATTTCGACTTCGGAGCCAGTGGCAATCAGCACCAGGTGCGGGGCGTCGCATTGCACCAGCACATAGCCGCCGCGGGCGATGTTTTCAAGCTGATCGGCGCTGCGATCGAACGGCGCCAGGGCCTGGCGCGACAGCACCAGGCAGCTGGGGCCATCCGCGCGTTGCAAGGCGGCCTGCCAGGCAAGCGCCGTCTCGGCGCCGTCGCAGGGCCGCCACACGCGGTTGTTGGGGATCAGGCGCAGGCTGGCCAGGTGTTCGATGGGCTGGTGGGTGGGGCCATCCTCGCCCAGGCCGATCGAATCGTGGGTCAGGACATGGATCACCCGCCGGCGCATCAAGGCTGCCATGCGGATGGCATTTCTCGAGTAATCGGAAAAGGTGAGGAAGGTGCCGCCAAACGGAATAAAACCGCCGTGCAGGGCCATGCCGTTCATGATGGCGGCCATGCCGAATTCGCGCACGCCGTAGCTGAGGTAATTGCCGCCGTCGGCGATGGCCCTGGCCGCCTTTACCCTCGTCAAATTGGAACCGGTCAGATCGGCCGAGCCGCCCAGCAGCTCCGGCAGCTGCGCGCTGATCGCTTCCAGCACGATCTGCGAGGCCTTGCGGGTGGCGAGTTTATCGCGCAGGGCGCCACCCTTGGCATGCAGCGACGCAAACAGCGCGTCGAGATCCGCCGGCAGCGCGCCCGCTGTGCGCCGCAGCAGTTCGGCGGCCAGCTCGGGCCAAGTTTCACGATAAAGCTCGAAGGCGCTGTCCCAATCCGCCTGCGCGGCGGCGCCGGCATCGCGCCCATTCCAGGCGGCGACTACCCGCGCCGGCATCTCGAAGGGCGCCGCCGGCCAGCCCCGTGCGATGCGCATGGCGGCGATTTCTTCAGGGCCCAAAGGCGCGCCGTGCACTTCGTGACTGCCAGCCTTGGCTGGCGCGCCGTGACCGATGACGGTGCGGCAGCAAATCAGGGTGGGGCGCTGCTGCTGCGAAGTCGCTTCCACGATGGCGGCGTCGATGGCCGCGCTGTCGTGGCCGTCGACATCGGCGATCACTTTCCACCCGTAGGCGGCGAAGCGCAGCGGGGTGTCGTCGGTGAACCAGCCTTTGACGTCGCCGTCGATGGAAATGCCGTTGTCGTCGTATAAAACAATCAGCTTACTTAGGCCCAGGGTGCCGGCCAGCGAGCAGGCTTCGTGGCTGATGCCTTCCATCAGGCAGCCGTCGCCCACGAACACCCAAAATGCGATGGTCGACGATGTCGTGGCCGGGGCGGTTGAACTGTCGCGCCAGAACCTGTTCGGCCAGCGCCATGCCGACCGCGTTGGCCAGGCCCTGGCCCAGCGGCCCGGTGGTGGTTTCGACACCAGGCGTGACATCGACCTCGGGATGGCCGGGCGTTTTCGCGTGCAGCTGGCGAAAGCGTTTCAACTCCTCCATCGGCAGCTCGTAGCCGGTGAGATGCAGCAGGGCGTACAGCAGCATCGAAGCGTGGCCGTTGGAGAGCACGAAGCGGTCGCGGTTGATCCAGTGCGGATCGGCCGGGTTGTGGCGCAGGTGGCGCCGCCACAATACCTCGGCCATGTCGGCCATGCCGAGCGGGGCGCCCGGATGGCCGGAGTTGGCCTGCTGGACGGCGTCGGCGGCGAGGAAGCGCAAGGCGTCGGCGCAAGTGCTGGATAACGCATGCTCTGGGGCGTTCATGTGCTTTTTCTCCTTAGTTGTTCAGGGCGCGCTGGCGGCGCTCCATCATGCGCAAGATAAAAGGGGTGAAAATGAGCTGCATGGCCAGTTCCATTTTGCCGCCGGGGACCACGATGGTGTTCGCCCGCGACATGAAGGAATCGGGCAGCATGTTGAGCAGGTAGGGAAAGTCGATGCCCCTGGGGTCGGCGAAGCGGATCACCACCATGCTCTCGTCGGGCGCGGGAATCTCGCGGGCGATGAAGGGATTCGAGGTGTCGACGCAGGGCACGCGCTGAAAATTGACGTGGGTGCGCGAGAACTGCGGGCAGATGTGGTTCACGTAGTCCGGCATGCGGCGCAGGATGGTGTCGGTCACCGCTTCCGTGCTGTATCCCCGCTTGGCCTTGTCGCGCCACAGTTTTTGAATCCACTCCAGGTTGATGACGGGGACCACGCCGATCAGCAGGTCGGGGTGGCGCGCGACATCGACCTTGTCGGTGACCACGCCGCCGTGCAGGCCTTCGTAGAACAGCAGATCGGTGTCGCCCGGCAGATCCTCCCAGTCGGTGAACGTGCCGGGCGGCTGGCCGTAGGGCGCCGCTTCGTCGGCGTCGTGCAGGTACTTGCGGTGGCGCGCCCGCTCGCCGCGGGCGTAGTGGTGGAACAGGGCTTCCAGTTCGGCGAACAGGTTGGTGTCGGGGCCGAAATGGGAAAAACGCATGTCGCCCACCTTTTCGGCGGCGGCCAGGCGCTCCTTCATTTCCAGGCGGTCGTAGCGGTGGAAGCTGTCGCCTTCGACGACGACGGCGCGGATGTGCTCGCGCCTAAAAATCGCTTCGAAGGTGCGGGTGACGGAGGTGGTGCCGGCGCCGGAGGAGCCGGTGATGGCGATGATCGGGTGGCGTTCGGACATGATGGTCTTTCAGGCAGGGAGAGTGGAATCAGGCCGGCAGGCGAAACAGGCCGTGTTCGTGAAACAGCGGGTTGTGCGCCTCGCGCGGCTGCAGCTCCTGGTGGTAGCGTTCGATGCGGTCGACTTCGTGACGGGCGCCGAACACCAGGCCGATGCGCTGGTGCAGGGCGGTCGGCTGTACTTCCAGCAGCGGCCGGCGCCCGGTGCTGGCGCGTCCGCCCGCCTGTTCGATGATGAATCCGATCGGATTGGCTTCGTACAGCAGGCGCAATCGGCCCGCCTTGCCGGCCTCCTTGCTGTCGCGCGGGTAGAGGAACACGCCGCCGCGCATCAGGATGCGGTGCGCTTCGGCCACCAGGGAGGCGATCCAGCGCATATTAAAATCCTTGCAGCGCGCGCCGCTGCGGCCGGCCAGGCACTCTTCGACGTAGCGTTTGACCGGTCCCTCCCAGAAGCGGCTGTTGGAAGCGTTGATGGCGAATTCGCTGCAGTCCTCGCTCACTTGCATGGCCGGGTGGGTCAGCATGAATTCTCCCACGCTGGCATTCAGCGTGAAACCGTTGACGCCATTGCCCACCGTGAGCACCAGCATGGTGGCGGGGCCGTAGATGGCGTAGCCGGCGGCGACCTGCTCGCAGCCCGGCTGCAGAAAATCCTGCTCGTCCACATCGCCGTCGGTGCCGGGCGCGCGCAGGATCGAAAAAATGCTGCCGACCGAGACGTTGACGTCGAGATTCGAAGAGCCGTCCAGCGGGTCGAACAGCAGCAGGTATTTGCCTCTCGGGTAGCAGGCCGGAATCTGGTAAGGCTCGGCCAATTCTTCGGATGCCATGCCGGCCAGGCAGCCGCACCATTCGTTCACCTTTAAAAAAACCTCGTTGCCGATGACGTCCATGGCGACTTGCGTTTCGCCTTGCACATTGCGGCCGCCGCCCTCGTCGCCAAGAGCCAGCGCGCCGCAGGCGACCTTGCGGGCGATCGATTTGCAGGCCAGGGCGACGTTGAGAATTAGGCTGTTGAAATCGCCGCTGGCGTGCGGGAAGCGGCGCCGTTCTTCGATCAGAAATTGCGTCAGTGTGAGGCGGTGCGGCGTGGTCATGGTGGTCTCCTTGGTCGATTATTCTGTGTCCGCGTTGCGGCGCAGGCGCTGCATGATGTCGCGGTAGCCGCCATCGGCATCGGGCGCGCCGAACACCGCGCTGCCGGCGACAAAGGTATCGGCGCCGGCGGCGCGGATGGCGCCGATATTGGCGGCATTGACGCCGCCGTCCACCTGCAGCCAGATGCGGCGCGCATCGTCCCGCTCTTCGATGCGCCGGCGCGCAGCGGCCAGCTTTGCCAGCGTGGACGGAATGAAGGCCTGGCCGCCGAAACCGGGGTTCACGCTCATCAGGAGGATCATGTCGAGCTTGTCCATCACGTGATCGAGCACCGACAGCGGCGTGGCGGGGTTGAGCGCCAGGCCGGCCTTGCAGCCGCTGTCCCGGATCAGCGACAGGGTGCGGTCGACATGGCGGCTGGCTTCCGGGTGAAATGTGATGATGCTGGCGCCCGCCTTGACGAACAGGGGAATCAGGGCGTCCACCGGTTCGACCATCAGGTGCACGTCGAGCGGGATCGCCAGGTGCGGCTTGATGGCGGCGCACACCAGCGGGCCGATGGTCAGATTGGGCACGTAATGGTTGTCCATCACGTCGATGTGCACCAGGTCGGCGCCGGCCGCCTCGATGGAGCGCACTTCTTCGCCCAGGCGGGAGAAGTCGGCGGACAGGATCGATGGCGCCAGACGGATCGGAGAGAATCGCATGATGGGCTTCCAGGTTCAGGGTTGCAAGGCGGCGGCATGCCAGCGGCGCATGGTGGCCAGGTTGACGCCGGCCAGGCTGACGGGCGTTATCAGGGCATCGCCGAAGTCGTGGTGCGCCGTGTAGGCGGTGGGCGTGATCACGGCGGGGATGCCGGCGGCGGCGGCGGCGCGCAGGCCGTTTTCCGAGTCTTCCAGTGCGATGCAGTCGGCGCCGTCGACGCCAAGCGCGTGGAGCACGTGCAGGTAAATATCGGGCGCCGGCTTCTTGGCGCCCGGCGTGGCGCCGTCGCGCACTGCCGCGAACAGGGACGGCCAGGCGCTGCCCAGGTGGTGGCGCAAGAGCGCATCGATATTGGCAGGGGTGGTGGTGGTGGCGATGGCGATCGGCAGGCCGCTCGCCACCGCCTCGTCGATCAGGGCGCGGATGCCGGGCCGCAGGGGCAGGCGGCCGGCGCCGGCCAGGGCGTCGTAGTGGCGCGTCTTGCTGGCGTGGATGGCATCGATGCGCCGGTCGATTTCGCCGCTGCCCGGTCCCACCAGGCGCCAGTAATGTCCAATTCTCTCCTTGCCGCCGGCGACATCGAGCAGGCGCGCATACAGGGCCCGATCCCAATGCCAGTCGAGGCCAGCTTCGGCAAACGCGAGGTTGAAGGCCTGCCGGTGAATATCCTCGGTATCGGCCAGGGTGCCGTCGACGTCGAAGATCAGCGCTTTCAGCATGGTGGCGTCTCCTTGCCGGCCGCGGCGAATACCCGGCTGGCCAGCAGGTCGGGCGCGGCTATGGTGGTGAGCGAGGCGTCGTCGATCGGCGCATCGGCGGTGCCCAGCAGGCGCGAAGCGTGGCGCAGCCGGGCGCGGTCGAGCGCATTGCGCACGCTGCGGGCGTTGGCGAAGTGGGGCTGCAGCATGCGCCGCTCCAGGTATTGCGTGAACACGCGCGCCGCCTCGGTATCGAAGCGATATTGCATGACCTCCAGCATCAGGGCGGCGATCTGCGCCAGTTCATCGATGCCGTAATCGGGAAAGTCGATGTGGTGGGCGATGCGCGAGGACATGCCGGGATTGGACGCGAAGAAGGTGTCCATGCGGTCCTTGTAGCCGGCCAGGATCACCACCAAGTCCTCTCTCTGGTTTTCCATGGCCTGCAGCAGGATCTCGATGGCTTCCTGGCCGTAGTCCCGCTCGTTCTCCGGGCGGTATAGATAATATGCCTCGTCGATGAACAGCACACCACCCATCGCCTTCTTCAATACTTCCCGCGTTTTCGGGGCCGTGTGGCCGATGTACTGGCCCACCAGGTCGTCGCGGGTGACGGCGACCAGGTGGCCGCGCCGCACGTAGCCCAGCTTGTGCAAGATGGCCGCCATGCGCTGCGCCACCGTGGTCTTGCCGGTGCCGGGGTTCCCCGAAAAGCACATGTGCAGGCTGGGCGCGCAGGCCGAGAAGCCCCGCTCGGCGCGCAGTTTGTCGACCAGCAGCAGGGCGGCGATATCGCGGATGCGCTGCTTGACGGGGGCCAGGCCGATCAGCTCGCGGTCCAGTTGCGCCAGCAGCTCGGTAATGCCGGAAGCGGCCAGCGCGGCGGAGAAGGGATTGGCGGCCGGCGCGCCTGGCGTGTCGCTGAAGTCCATCGTGATTACCCCTTCAAGTTTGATAGCGCGAGCCTTCGGGCGCTGCCTGCACCGCGTAGCTCTCGATGCTGTAGCGGACCGTGCGTCCCGCGTCTTCGTGGCGCAGCAGCTTGAAGCCTGGCTCCACTTTTGGGCGGTTGACGATGAAGGCCATGACGATGGATTCGACGCCGGCAGTGGAATCGAAGGCGGTCAGGCGAACGTAGTGGCGGCTGAAGGTGTCGCGGCAGGCGCGCAGTTCCGCCATGATGCCGGCGGCGTCGCGCAGGTCGAACATGGGTGGGCCGAACATCTCCCAGTAGGTGTTGCGCGGGTGCGGATCGTCGGTGTATTCGATGGCCAGCGCCCAGCCCTTGTCGAGGCAGTAATCGATCTGGCGGACGATCTGTTCATCCGTCAGGTCGGGCAGGAAGGAGAAAGTGCCTTGTGTGATGCGCATGATGGAATCCTCTTGCGTTGATTGGGCGGCTCAGGACACCGAGGCGGTCGGCGTGAAGTCCGAAGTGTCGGTGGGGGTGTAGTTGAAAGTGATGTCGCCCCAGGTGTCGAGCGCCGCCTTCAAGGGGCCGCACCAGCGGGCGGCGTCACGCAGGATGTCCGGGCCTTCGTTGGCGATGTCGCGGCCCTCGTTGCGGGCCAGGACCATGGCCTCCAGGGCGACGCGGTTGGCGGTGGCGCCGGCCTGAATGCCTTGCGGATGGCCGATGGTGCCGCCGCCGAACTGCAGCACGACGTCGTCGCCGAACAGGTCGAGCAGCTGGTGCATCTGGCCCGCGTGGATGCCGCCGGAAGCGACCGGCATCACCTTGCGCAGCGCGCCCCAGTCCTGTTCGAAAAAGATCCCGCGCGGCAGATCGACCCTGGTGTGGCTGTCGCGGCAGATGTTGTAGTAACCCTGCACCGTCATCGGATCGCCTTCCAGTTTGCCCACCGCGGTGCCGGCGTGCATATGGTCGACGCCGCACATGCGCAGCCACTTGGCGATCACGCGGAAGGACACGCCGTGGTTCTTCTGGCGGGTGTAGGTGCCGTGGCCGGCACGGTGCAGGTGCAGCACCATGTCGTTCTGGCGGCACCAGAAGGACATCGACTGAATGGCGGTCCAGCCCACCACCAGGTCGATCATGATGACCACCGATCCCAGTTCCTTGGCAAACTGGGCGCGGCGGTACATCTCTTCCATCGTGCCGGCGGTGACGTTCAGGTAGTGGCCCTTGACTTCGCCGGTGGCGGCGCTGGCGCGCTGCACCGCTTCCATCACGAACAGGAAGCGGTCGCGCCAGTGCATGAAGGGCTGCGAGTTGATGTTCTCGTCGTCTTTCATGAAATCCAGCCCGCCCTTCAAACCTTCGTAGACCACGCGGCCGTAATTGCGGCCAGACAGGCCCAGCTTCGGCTTGGTGGTCGCGCCCAGCAGGGGGCGGCCGAATTTGTCGAGCCGCTCGCGCTCGACGATGATGCCGGTCGGTGGCCCGGGAAAGGTCTTGATGTAGGAGACCGGGAAGCGCATGTCTTCCAGCCGCGCCGCTTTTAAAGGTTTGAAGCTGAAGACGTTGCCGATGATCGAGGCGGTGACGTTGGCGATCGAGCCTTCCTCGAACAGGGACAGGTCGTAGGCGACGTAGCAGAAAAACTGGCCGGGGATGTTGGGGACAGGGTCGACCCGGTAAGCCTTGGCGCGGTACTGGTCGCAGGCGGTGAGGCGGTCGGTCCAGACCACTGTCCAGGTGGCGGTGGACGACTCGCCGGCGACGGCGGCGGCGGCCTCGATGGCGTCGACGCCGTCTTGCGGGGTGATGCGGAAAAGCGCCAGCACGTCGGTGGCCTTGGGTTCGTAGTCGCCGTCCCAGTAGCCCATCTGCGCGTATTTCAGCACGCCGGCGCTGTAGCGGGTCTTGGCGTCGGTGATTTTTTCTGCGGTGCCATCCATCGTGGTCTCCTTGATTGGGCCGTGGGCCGTTGAGCTATCCGTGGACTACACTGTATAAAGTGGCTACGATCAGGTCTAATCAAAAGAAACGTCGAATCCATAAGCCTGGCCTGATAGGTGGACCCATGCGCCGCTACACGCTTCGTCAACTCGATACCTTCCTGGAAGTGGCGCGGCACGAATCGGTGTCGCAGGCCGCGGAAAGCCTGCACGTGAGCCAGCCGGCGGTGTCGATGCAGATGCACCAGCTGGAAGAGGCGATGGGCTTGCCCTTGCATGAGCCGATCGGCCGCAAGATCCGCCTGACCGAGGCAGGCCGCGATTTCCAGACTTACGCGATCGCCGCGGTAGCGCAGCTGAAACAGCTGGAAGATGCGATGGCGCAGCGCCGCGGCCTGAAGAAGGGGCGCGTGACCCTGGCCATGGTCAGCACGGCGAAATATTTCGTGCCCATGCTGCTGGTGAAATTTCGCCAGCGCTTTCCCGATATCGAGGTGGCGCTGCAAATTCACAATCGCGAAGGCATCGCGCAACTGTTGGCGAGAAACGAGATCGACCTGGTGATCATGGGCCGGGCGCCTGAGAACATCGACTGCGTCGCCACCGCCTTCGCCACCAATCCGCTGGGTGTGATCAGTTCGCCCGAGCATCCCTTGTCGCGCCGGCGCGCCGCGCCCCTGTCCCTGCTCGATGGCGAGGATTTCGTCGTGCGCGAGAGCGGCTCAGGCACCCGCCACGCCATGGAGCGATTGTTTGCGGAGAACAGCATCAAGCCGCACATCGTCATGGAAATGCCCAGCAACGAGACCATCAAGCAGGCGGTGATGGCCGGCATGGGGCTGAGTTTTCTGTCGCTGCGCACCATCCGCCACGAACTGGCGTCCGGGCATCTTGTGCTGCTCGACATTGCCGGCTTGCCGCTGGTGCGGCACTGGCACATCACCCATCTGGCGTCGAAACGGCTGTCGCCGGCGGCGCGCGAATTCAAGTGTTTTTTGATCGAGGAGGCGGGGCCCTTGATCAAGCTGTGGGCTTGACCTGTTCAAATACTGAACAGCTTGCTGGGTATCTGTACCGGAAACGGAACAGTTCGCATGCGGGCTGCATAAAAAGCGCCGCTGGCACGGCGGCATGGAAGTTGCGTAAGCTGCAAGGCGTCCCCGCACCGCGGGACCAAATGCGAAGGAGCGGCCATCGACCTCAGTCTGCACGCCATTCACGGCCCCGGCAGCGCCAGCCTGCGTGCGGGCGCGCTGGGCCTGGCCGCCGGCTTGCTGATGGGTGCCGCCTTGCTGATTGCTTTGCCGCACGCGCTGGCTGGCGGCATCGGCGCGCGCGACTTGTGCGCGAGCTTGCTGGCCGGACTGTTGACTTGCTTCGTGACGGAAAAATGTGCGCGGCTGTCGCAGCCGATTCACTCGCCCGCGAACGCGATCGCGGGCAGCGCGCTCGCCGCACTTTGCGTGCTCGGCGTGGCTGCCTGGAGCCTATCCGTCTCCCACGCGCTCGTATTCGCGGCCGCGGCGGTGCTTTATCTCACCTTGTCTCGTTTGCTGCCCATGCTGTTGCGGGCGGACTCGCCGCGCGGCGCCGCCCTGCAATTGCTGCTGGTAGGTGCCGGCATCGGCCTGTCCCTGTTGCTACCGAACGCCGGTGGCGCCGGCTGAGAATGTTTGCGGGATATCAAAGCTTTACTTTTTAAGCAATCTTGTCCGAGTCGGCGTAGTATTCTGGATCAAAGCGGGTAAGGATTTTTTAGGCGTTTTTGTAGAACCATTGTTCGTCGTTATCGATAAAAAATAGTCCACAAAATGGCGCCGCCTGCCTGCACCTGGTCTCAGCGTGCGGGCGGGCGGCAGTCACCGGACCCAGGAGACAGTATGAGCAACTTCGCTGCCGAACACGGCAGGAGAGTGCGTGCTATCGTGCACAGCAAAGTGCAGCGAATGCCGGCATCGAACGGCAGCCGCATCACCGAATCGTGGATCCGTTGCCTGAACGATTACCGGCTTGACCCGGACAGCCGCGACGATCCGGAAATTGTCTGCGGCAGCGAATTGCGCGAGCGCCAGGAAAGCCTGGCCGACCTACGCAACGTGGCCGAAGGAGAAATGGCCAATCTCTACCAGCAGTTGGCCGGCTCCGGCTACGCCATCATGCTGACCGACCGCGACGGCGTGCTGCTCAATTTCTTCGGCGACCCCGGATTTACCCACGCCGCATCGAAGACGGGCCTCATGCAAGGCGCCATCTGGAGCGAGCGGGTGCAGGGCACCAATGGCATGGGCACCTGCCTGATCGAACGCCGGCCCATCGTCGTGCACCAGGAAGAACATTATTTGTCGCGAAATATCGGGCTCAGCTGTGCCGCCGCGCCGATCTTCAATCACACGGGCGAGCTGGTCGCCGTGCTCGATGCATCCGGCGAATCGCGGCTGGCCCAGCAACACACCCTGGCCCTGGTCAGCGCCTCGGTGCAGATGATCGAAAATCGCGTGTTTCTGCACCAGTTCCGCGACAAGTACATCGTGCGCTTTCATAACCGGCCGGAATTTGTCGGCACCCTCAGCGAAGGGGCGATTGCCCTGAGCGCCACCGGCAAGGTGCTGGCGGCCACCCGGCGCGCTTTGCTCCTGCTGGGCATGCAAACGCCGGCGGAAATCGTCGGCCGCGACATTACCGACCTTTTCAATATCTCGTTTTCCGGCTTGATCGATTGCAGCGTCAAAAAAGCCTTTCACCCCGTGCCGATTTTCGAGATCCGCAACGGCGCGCGCTTCTTTGCCGTCAGTTACGCGCCGGTGCCGGCGCCGCGCGCGCGGCAGGGCGGGGCGGGACTGGTGTTGCTGGCGGATGTAGCGGCACAGCCGTTCGAAGCCGTGGACGACACGCCCCTCGATAGCTTGCACTGCGGCGACCCGCAAATGCGGCACAACGTGCAGATCGCCAAGCGCGTGATGGAGAGAAATGTCGCCATCATGTTGCTGGGAGAAACCGGCACCGGCAAGGAGCTGTTTGCCCAGGCCCTGCACCGTTCCAGCAGCCGCGCCGACAAGCCTTTTATTGCCATCAACTGCGCCTCGATTCCCGAAGCCCTCATCGAAAGCGAATTGTTCGGCTACGTGCCGGGCGCGTTTACCGGTGCGCGCAAGGAAGGCCATGCGGGCAAAATCCTGCTCGCCAACGGCGGCACCTTGTTCCTCGACGAAATCGGCGACATGCCGATTGCCTTGCAGGCGCGCCTGTTGCGCGTGCTGGAAGAGCGCGAAGTGATGCCGCTGGGCGGCGAGGTCGCCGTCAAGCTCGACATTCGCGTCATCAGCGCCACCCATTGCGACTTGCAGGCGCGCATCGCGGCGAAAGAGTTCCGCGAAGATCTGTATTACCGCCTGCACGGCGTCAACATCGGCATGCCGCCCCTGCGCGCGCGCAGCGATCGCCAGCAGCTGATCCGCCGGCTGGCTGCGCAGGAAAGCGAGGGCGATGGCGAGGTGCTGCTCGACGACGGCTTGCTGGCCGCACTCGAGCGCCATCCCTGGCCCGGCAATATCCGCCAGTTGCGCCATTTGCTGCGCACCATGATCGCCCTGCGCGAGACGGATCTGTTGACCCTGGCGGACTTGCCGCCGGAGTTACAGGGTGGCGCCGTGGCCGCCGATGCCGATGCCGATGCACCAGCCGTCGACCTCACAGCCGACACGGCGGCGGTGCAGGAAACATTCAATCCCCTGGAAAGCGCCGAACGCCAGGCCTTGATCGTGGAGCTGACCCGGCACAACTGGAATATTTCAACCCTGGCCAGGCAACTCAAAATCAGCCGCAACACTTTATATCGCAAGGTGCAGCGGCTGAACATCAGCAATCCCGACAAAGCGGTGCTGCACTGAGGCCCGGGGCTGGAGTGGAGAACAAGGCAGCGCCCGCTACTGGCCGGTTCACCCGCACCGCCATCGCCCTGCACTGGCTGCTGGCGGTGCTGCTGATCGGCCAGTTTGCCTTCGGCTTTTTGCTGGGAGAAATTCCGCGGAATACGCCGGCGCGCGGTTTCTGGATTAACCAGCATAAAAGCGTCGGCCTGGTGATCGGCCTGCTGGTGCTGCTGCGCCTGGCCTGGCGGCTGCGCCACCCGCCGCCGCCGCCGCTGCCGATGCCTGCCTGGCAACGGCGCGCAGCGCAGGCCAGCCACTGGGCGATGTATGCGTGCATGGTGCTGATGCCGCTGTCGGGCTATCTGGGCTCCAACTTCAGCAAGCACGGTGTCAAATTTTTCAATATCGTGCGCCTGGCGCCGTGGGGGCCGGACGACAAGCAGCTGTATGCGATTTTCAACCTGACCCACGCCGTCACCGCCGTGGTGTTCCTGCTGCTGATAGGCCTGCATTTGCTGGCGGTGGCCAAGCACGTGCTGATCGACCGCGACCGGCTGCTGGCGCGCATGTGGGGCGGCACTGGTCGCGACGTCTGACCGCGGCGGCGGCCGGGTGGCGCCGCTTTGATGGCATGCGCCTGCCTTCGTCCGGCCGGCATCGCTTGCCTCACTCTTCGCCGAAGGCGGCAACGTCGACGCTGACGGCGAGCACGGTAGGACGCGCAAATAGTGCGCCGGCTGGCTCGTCGAGCAGATCGATGACCAGCGCGGCCGGATTGCAGCCGATCGACGCCCTCAGGCCGGCATAGGCGGGAGTGATGCGCGCATTCACTTCGAGCACGACGACGCCGCGCGCGCTCATGACGAACTCGACGCCCACGTGGCCCCACAAGCCGGGCATGGCGGTGGCGACCGCCAGCGCCAGTTGGCCGAGAGCGCCATCGCTGTCGACGATGCTGTTGACGGTCGTGCCGAGAAAATGGAACTGGTTGTCGCGCACGGCAATGCGGTGTTCGTTGCAACTTAAAATTTGCGCGGCGCCGTCGCGGCACAGTAGAGAAAGGCTGCCGAATTTGCCGGCGATGTAGGGCTGCAGCACGTATTTGTTGGACGGAGGCCACGCGACGAGCGGCCGTGCGGCAAGCGGCGAGGCCGCAAGCGGCGACGCGGCGGATGGCGCCGACTCGGCTGCCCCAAGGGGCGCCCGGGACATGCCGGCTGGCGCGGTATCGGGCTGGGCCACATAGCGCTGGGCCACATCGGGCTGAGCCACATCGGGCTGGCCGCCATCGCGCTGGCCGCCATCGCGCTGGCTCGCGTGGCGCTGGCCGCGGTCGTAGGCGGGGAAATCGCGGTAGGAGGCATCGTGCGCGCGGATCCAGGCGCGGGCGCCGGCGGCGCTGGAGAAAATCCGCGTCTCGGTGCAGCTGGCGCCGTCGTCCGGCTTGACCAGCCAGGCGCCCGGCAGCACGGGCAGCGGCTGGTGCGGCGCATAGGTGGCGGCAACCGCGATGCCGGCCTCGGCCATTAAATGCGCCGTGCGCAACCTGCTGCCGGCAACCCGCAGCGCCTGCGGCCGGCTGCCCAGCAGGATGCGGCCGCTGCGCAGCACGTGGCTGGACAGGCGCTCCAGGCCGCCGCCCGTTTCCAGCGCCAGCGGCCACACTGCATCGGCGGAGAGTATAGCTTCTGCAATGTTGGCGTCGATGGGCGCTTCGCCAGCGGCGTCGCCGCCCTTACCGAAGCGGCCTTCGACGCCGGCGTCTGCGCCATACAAACCGGCCGCGGGAAAACTCACGCCGTCCGCAGTGCTTTGCATGGCCGCGGCCGGCGTGTCGATGGCGATCAGAGCCACGCCCGGCACGTCGGCCAGGTCGGCCTGCAAGGCGCGCCACATCATCTGGTGCTGATGGCGCAGCGAGGCCGGCAGCGTTGCAGCAGGCGGGCCGCCGCCCGAGGCTAAGTCGACAAGCAACACGTTCAGTGCCCGCACCCGGAGCCCCCGTCTCTGCGCTCAGCGCTGACTTTGTTCAAGACTGACCAGGGTCAGCGTTTCATCGAGCAAGGGCTGGCCGCCGGCGCCGCCGGGGTTTTTGGCCGCGCCAGGTACCGCGGCGTGCACCTGGTAGATGCCGCCGGGAACCTGTGCGCTGATGATAAAACTGTAGCGCTTGCCGACATAGGACTCGAAGCGCTCGTGCATGGGATCGTTGCGATACGGTTCGATGATCACTTCGCGGCCGTCGACATTCTTGCCGGCGTAGCTGAAACGGCGCGGCAGGACTTGCGCCGCTTCCGCCAGCGCCAGCCGTATGCGCTTGCGAAAATAATTGCTGGCACCGCCGGTCAGGCGGTGCATTTCGGCGATGTCGCGCTCGAGGAAGGCCAGCAGCACCGGGTTGCCCTCGGGGTTGTCGACGTCCGCCAGCTGGCGTTGGCGCGGGCCGGACAAAAACAGCATGGTCGTCGCCGGCTTGTCCTTGCTGAAGATCAGCTGCACCTTGTCGTCGAAGCCCGGTTCGACGCTGCCCGCCTTGTGAAAGGCATAGGTGAGGGTGGCGGGGGCGTGGATGTTTTGCAGGTGATTGGTTTGAAACAGCAAGGTCTCGGCGATGGTGACTGCCGCCGATTGCGATGCCGCCGGTGCAGAACCATTCTGCGGCGCTGCTGTTGCCAACGCCGCGTTTGGCTGCGCCGCAGCCGGCCCGCCTGGCGCCATGCAGGTCAGCACGCATGCGATGGCCAGCGCAGCGCAGCGTGCGAGTCTCGAATTGTTCATCGGCGCCTCCGGCTCAGCGCGCCGCGGCGCGTTCGTGGGGCGCCAGCAAGGGCACGCCATAGTCGGTGAGGATGGCGTCGATCTTGCTGCGGTTGCGGGCCAGGGCGTCGTCGATGCGCTGCTTGTAGGCCGCTTCGCCGAAGCGGGTGGCCATCACGATGTCGTATTCGAAGCGCTCGCCGGGATGGGGTTTCAGGGGGATCGCCACCACCGGCGCCTTGGCCGGGTTGGACTGGCGGGCGAAATAGCCGGCGATCGGTCCCCACACGAAGGCGATGTCGATGGCGCCGCTGGCCAGGTCTTTTTCGACCACCTGTCCCGGATACTGGTCGGGATCGCCCGTTTGCGCCTGGTAGGACACCATCCGTTCGATCAGGCCGTTGTCGAGCAGCCAGTCGGCCACCGGCGAGCCGCCGAATACGCCCAGCCGCAATGTGGCGCGCCGCGCGGCGGGCAGTTTCAAAAGGTCGTCCAGCGATTTGACCTCATCGAAGCCTTTTCCCTTGACGTAGGCCATGGCATAGGTGGAGCGGTAGTAGGGACGGGTGGTGGCGCCCATGTCGAAGCCGGCCGCCACCCCGGTCACCAGGTCGCATTTATAGGTGTCGCTGTCCTCGATTTTTGCGCGCAGGGTGTTGCGGATAAAACCCATGCGCTGGGGATACCAGGTGTATTCGATTTTCCAGCCCAGGTCGGCGGCGAGCAGGGCGGCGATCTTGTTTTCGAAGCCTTGCAGGGCGCGGTTGGAAAAGGGCAGGTTATTCGGGTCCTGGCAAACCCGCAGTACGGGCGCCAGCGGCGGCGCTTGCGCCGCAGTGGACGCTGGCGCGGCCTGCCCCTGCGCCGGCTTGCCAGCCTGCGCCGGCGTCTGCCCCTGCGCCTGTTCCTGCGCTTGCGCCTGCGCAGCGCTGAACAGGCAGGCTGCGGCCAGACTCAGCGCCAGCGCCCCCGCGCCGCGCCGCGCGCGCATGCCGAACACCCTCACTTGCCGATCTCCTCGAGGCGGCCCGGCTTGATGGCGCCGTCGGAGCGCCCGCGCAGGTAGGCGTACAGGTTGTCGACGTTATCGACCACCATCTTGCTGCCGTCGAAATTCGGCATGCCCTTGGCGACTCTGCCGTGCAGGACGGTTTCCTTGAATTGGTCCGGGGTCAGTACCTTCAGGCTGGCGACCAGAGAAGGCCCCACCATGCCTTCCTGCGCGGCGCCATGGCAGCGTTCGCAGGCCATGGCGCGCCAGGTGCGCCAGCCTTGCAGGGTCTGGCCGTCGACCTTGTTGCCATCGACTACTTTGTAAGGTACTTGCGAAGGCGTATTGGCGGCCAGCGCGCCGCCGATGCAGCATGCGGCGGCCAAAACAATCAGAATCGGTGCTTTCATGTATTCCTCATCGGGTAACAGTGTTCTACTATTTACGACTGCGCGATGCCAGCGGCCCCCGGTGTTCCGGAGATCCGCGTGACTGATCGGCAAAAACAAGCGGCATGGCTATTGCATGAAACAAGCCTTGCGCGCATCGTCCTGCAGCGCCTTGTACTTGTTGGCCATGGCCTTGACGTCCTTCGGATCGCGGAATTCCGCGCCCCGCTCGCCGCTCAGGGTCTGGTGGCGCAAGGCCGTGGAGATTTCCACATATTCGTCATAGCCGACGGCCTGGGCGATGCGGTCGATGGTGCAGGAGCATTTGTACAGATACTCCTGCTTGCCCTGGTGGTTCATCATGCATTCCATGACGTATTCGACCCGGTCGGTGGTGGGAAAATCGTTGGCCTGCGCCGCCAGCGGCAAGCCACCGACAGCCAGCATCAGCCAGCGCAATGTATTCATGTGCTCTCCATTGTTTTTATCGTTACTGCAGCAATCCGCAGCATGTTTCATGCCATGCTTGTCGGAGCACGCCGCGGACGTCCGGACCAGCTTGCCGAACGTCCGTGCTTGCTGCCTTATTTTGGCGGCAGTGCGAACACCGTCAGCGTGCCGCCCAGGTTGGTGTACTTGGCCAGATCCTTGTAGCCGCCCACCGCGCCCAGGCCCTCGGTCGGTTTTTCAAGCCCTGCCGCCAGGCCGATGCCGGCCCAGCCGCCAATGCCCGACAGCACGCCGATGTACTGGCGGCCCTTGTATTCCCAGGTGTTGACGTTGCCGATGATGCCCGACGGCGTTTTGAACTTCCACAGTTCCTTGCCGGCGTTGTCGACCGCCTTGATATAGCCCTCCAGGGTGCCGTAGAACACCACGTCGCCGGCGGTCGACAGGGCGCCGCTCCACACCGAGAATTTTTCGGGCTTGGACCAGACGATCTTGCCGGTGCCCGCATCCCAGGCGATGAAATTGCCCATGCCGCCATGGCTGTTCGGCGCCGGATACATCGACAGGGTCGAGCCGACATAGGGCTGGCCTGCCGTATATTCGATCTGGAAGGGCTCGTAGTCCATGCAGACATGGTTGGTCGGCACGTAGAACAGGCCGGTTTTCGGCGAGAAGCTGGCCGGCTGCTGGTCCTTGCTGCCCAGCGCCGACGGGCAGATACCCTTGCTGTTGACGTCGGGGCCGTTTTTATCCGTGCTGTATTTGGCGTTGACGATGGGCCGGCCGCTCTTCATGTCGATGTGGCTTGCCCAGTTGACCACCGGATCGTATTTTTGCGCCACCAGCAGGGCGCCGGTGACGCGGTCGAGGGTGTAGCCAAAGCCGTTGCGGTCGAAGTGGACCAAAGCCTTGCGCATGGCACCGCCCACCTTGATGTCGGCCAGGATCATTTCGTTGACGCCGTCGTAATCCCATTCATCATGCGGCGTCATCTGGTAGGCCCACTTGGCTTCGCCGGTGTCGAGGTCGCGCGCGAAAATCGTCATCGACCACTTGTTGTCGCCGGGACGCTGGCGCGGGTTCCAGGTGCTGGGGTTGCCGGTGCCGTAGTACATCAGGTTGGTGGCCGGATCGTAGCTGTACCAGCCCCAGGTGGTGCCGCCGCCGATTTTCCACTGGTCGCCCTTCCAGGTTTTCAGCGAGGAATCCTTGCCGACCGGGGCCATCTTGCCGTCGGTCCAGGTCATGGTGGTGGCCGGATTGATCAGCATCTCGTTGTCGGGCCCGGTGCTGAAGGCTTTCCAGACTTGCTTGCCGGTGTTGATGTCGAAGGCGGTGACGCGCCCGCGCACGCCGAATTCGCCGCCGCTGATGCCGGTGATGACCTTGTCCTTGAAGACGTGCGGCGTGTTGGTGGCGGTTTCGCCGGCCTTGGGATTGCCGGTGACGACTTTCCAGATTTCCTTGCCGGTCTTGGCGTCCAGCGCCACCAGCGTGGTGTCGGCCTGTTGCAGGAAAATTTTGCCGTCCGAATAGGCAACGCCGCGGCTGACGGTGTCGCAGCACATGACGGGGATCACCGACGGATCCTGCTTCGGCGAGTATTTCCACTTGATGCTCTGGTCTTCCAGGCTGAGGGCGTAGACCAGGTTGGGGAAGGGGCTGTGCACGTACATGGTGTCGCCGATCACCAGCGGTCCGCCTTCGTGGCCGCGCAGCACGCCGGTGGAAAAGGTCCACGCCACCTGCAGGTTCTTGGCGTTGTCCTTGTTGATTTGTTTCAGTTCGCTGTAGCGCTGGTTGGCCATGCCGCCCGCCTGCATCGCCCAGTTCTGTGGGTTCTTGGTCAGCGCTTCGACGTCGGAGGCGAAGGCGAAGGCTGGTGCGGACAGCAGCAGCGCGCATTGCCGCCAGTGCCGGAATAATTTGCCGGATAACATGATTAATCTCCTCTATATTTTTTGTAGGGTGCTACATACACTGGGTAGGACAGTAAAAATGCGCTCCGGTTCCAGGGCGAGCGCGACAGCAACACAAGTCAGGCGGACTTCAGCACCCCCGACAGCTTGGCGGCCTGGGTCGCCAGCGCATCCATCAGCGGCGGCGACAGGCAGTCGTACGGCGGCAGCCCCAGCTCCACCAGCCGCGCGCGCACCGCGCCCATGTTCTGCGGATCGGCGCCTGCTTCGATGATCGACGAGACGAATGCGGCGAAACCGGGGGCGGCCCAGCCGCTTTCTTTCGAGCGCTCGGTGTGGACAAAGTCCAGGCCATAAAAAGCGTGCTTGTCGTTGTCGATGCGGCCATACATGTGTACCCCACACTCCTTGCAGGCGTGGCGGCGGATGGTGGCGGCCGGATTGACCACTTGCAGTTTTTCGGCGTTGGCGGTGACTTGCACCTGGTCGCGCGAGATGACAGCGATTTGCGAGAACAGCGCGCCGGCCGGCTTCCAGCACTGGGTGCAGCCGCACACGTGGTTGTGCGCGGTCTGGCCGCCCAGCGCCACCGTGACGGGGTTGCTGGCGCAGGCGCACACCAGGGTGCCGCCGGCGAAGCCGGGCGCTTCGGGCTTCACGCCATCGTCGACGGCGGGATGAATTTTCACTGCATTGTCCATGGTGGATCCCTGTGATTGAGTGGTTGATATGGCAGCATGCGACGCGTGAAACCGGAGGTGCTCTTCGATGAAACTGGAAATAAAGTAGTAGCCGTGGTCGTAGCCCGCGTGGCGGCGCAGCTGCAAGGGCTGGTCCGCCTGCGCACAGGCCTGTTCGAACGCTTGCGGCAGCAGCTGTTCGTCGAGGAATTTGTCGGCCAGGCCCTGGTCGATCAGGATGCCGCCGGGAAAAGGGCGCCGGCTGGCCGCCATCAGGGCGCTGGCGTCGTATTGCTGCCACCGGGCTTCGTCGCCGCCCAGGTAGCCACCAAACGCCTTGCGGCCCCATGGCACCCGGCTGGGCGCGCTGATAGGCGCAAGCGCCGACACCGAGGCGAACAGGCCGGGATTGCGCAAGGCCAGCACCAGGGCGCCGTGGCCGCCCATCGAATGGCCGCATATTCCCACCCTCGCCGGGTCGGCCGGCAGGTAATCGAGCACCAGCTGGCGCAGCTCGAGCAGGTAGCTGTACATGCGGTAGTGGCGGCGCCACGGCTCGGCGGTGGCATCCACATAAAAGCCGGCGCCCAGGCCGAAGTCCCAGTCGGCGCCTTCGCCGGCAATGGCGGCATCGCGCGGGCTGGTGTCGGGAGCGATGAGAATGGTGCCCAGTTCGGCGGCGGTGCGCTGGGCGCCCGCTTTCGTCGGAAAAGTCTCCTCGGTGCAGGTCAGGCCGGCCAGGTAGAACAGGGCCGGCTGCTTGCGGTCCTGCGCCAGCGCCTGCGGCGGCAGGTACACCGAGAAGCGCATGGGCAGGCCGATGGCAGCGGACTGGTGCGCATAAAAGCGCTGCACGCCGCCGAAGCAGGCGTGCTCGCCGACCAGCCGCAAGCCAGCGTCCTCGGCGGTGGCGGCGGCGGGCGGCGCAGCGATGGAAGGAGCAGGCATATCCATGGCCATCAGTACAGCACCACCGAGCGAATCGACTCGCCGCTTTTCATCAAGTCGAAACCTTCGTTGATGCGCTCGAGCGGCAGGGTGTGGGTGATCAGGTCGTCGATGTTGATCTTGCCGTCCATATACCAGTCGACAATGGTCGGCACGTCGGTGCGCCCGCGCGCGCCGCCGAAGGCCGAGCCTTTCCATTGGCGGCCGGTGACGAGTTGAAATGGCCGGGTGCTGATTTCCTGGCCGGCGGCGGCCACGCCGATGATGAAGGATTGGCCCCATCCCTTGTGGCAGCACTCGAGCGCCTGGCGCATGGTGGCGACGTTGCCGATGCACTCGAAACTGTAGTCGGCGCCGCCGTCGGTGAGCTGGACGATGTGATCGACGAGGTTGCCGACCTCTTTCGGATTGACGAAATCGGTCATGCCGAACTTGCGGGCGATCTCGACCCGTCCGGGGTTGATGTCGACGCCGATGATTTTATTGGCGCCCACCATTTTGGCGCCCTGGATGACGTTCAGGCCGATGCCGCCCAGGCCGAACACAACGACGTTGGCGCCCGCTTCGACCCTGGCGGAAAACACCACGGCGCCGACCCCGGTGGTGACGCCGCAGCCGATATAGCAGGCTTTATCGAAAGGGGCGTCCTGGCGGATTTTCGCGAGGGCGATTTCCGGCACCACGATGTAATTTGAAAAGGTCGAGGTGCCCATATAGTGGAACAGCGGCTTGCCGTCCAGCGAGAAGCGCGAGGTGCCGTCGGGCATCAGGCCGCGGCCCTGGGTGGAACGGATTTGCTGGCACAGGTTGGTCTTGCGCGACAGGCAGAATTTGCACTGGCGGCATTCCGGCGTGTACAGCGGAATGACGTGGTCGTCTTTTTTGAGAGTGGTGACGCCCGGCCCCACCTCGAGCACGATGCCGGCCCCCTCGTGGCCGAGAATGGCAGGGAAAATGCCCTCCGGATCGGCGCCGGACAGGGTGTAATAGTCGGTGTGGCAAATGCCGGTGGCCTTGATTTCCACCAGCACTTCACCGGCGCGGGGACCTTCGAGATTGACTTCTTCGATGGTCAGCGGCGCTCCGGCTTTCCAGGCAACTGCGGCTTTTGTTTTCATCAGTCTGTGTTCCCAATAAGAGATATCGACGCCGGCCGCGCGATGCGGCGGCTTGTTCTCTTATGAGCAAAACACATGCCAAGCGACGTTTTGTGGCGCTTGCCGGGGCCACGCAGCAGGCCGTCCCGGACCGGGGCGAACGGCGCGACTTAAAATCGGAACAGCGTTGGCGGACACTGTTCGATTTTCGGAACAGCGTGGTGGGCAGGGTTATACTTTCTAACGTGACCATTGCGCAGAGCGACCGTCCAGTCGATACCGGCGCTCTGCATTACCAACAATTTCACCTGAACGATACCCGGGCCACCCATGCAAGTCTCTCTGTCGATCCGCAGCGCCTTTGCACCCACCGGCACACTGCGCGCTTCCATCAATCTCGGCAATCCTGTTTTGGCACACAGCGTGGCCCACAGCGTCGACGGCGGCGCCGGCGGCGTCTCCGTCGACCTGGCGCGCGAGCTGGCCAAGCTGCTGGAAGTCGAACTCGAACTGCTGGTGTTCGATACCGCCGCCCGATCGGTCGAAGCGGTGGCGAGCGGGCAGGCGGACTTCGGCTTCTTCGCCATCGACCCGGTGCGCGGCGCGCAGATTGCCTTCACGGCGCCGTATGTGCTGATCGAGGGCTTTTACCTGGTCAAGGCGGACTCGCCGATTCGCGCCAACGGGCAGGTCGACGCCGCCGGCAACCGCGTCGTGGTGGGCAAGGGCAGCGCCTACGACCTGTATCTGACGCGGACATTGCAGCACGCGGCCATCGAGCGGGCGGCGTCCTCGCAAACGGTGGTGGCGACCTTTCTGCGCGAAGGCGCCGAGGTGGCCGCCGGCGTCAAGCAGCAGTTGGAAGCGGATGCGGCGGCGGCCGGCGGCCTGCGGCTGCTCGACGAGCGCTTCATGGTGATTCAGCAGGCGATGGGCATGCCGAAAAGCCGCGGGCCGGAAGCCGCTGCCTTCCTGGCGCAGTTTGTCGAGCAGATGAAGGCCGGCGGCTTTGTGGACGCCGCGCTGGCGCGTCACAACATCAAGGGCGCCTCGGTCGCGCCGGCGGCTTGATTACGCGACCGTAGCGGCCAGCGCGCCCGCCTGGGTCATCTGCGCGATCGCCCTGTCGCCATCGCCCGGGTTGACGTCGACGGCGCGGATGGCGTCTTCCAGCAGCACCACTTTGAAGTCCAGCTTCAAAGCGTCCAGTACCGTGTTGAGCACGCAGTAATCGGTGGCCAGCCCGCCGACGAACACGCGGGTGACGCCGCGCTGGCGCAGCATGGCGGCCAGCCCGGTACCGCCGAAGCCGGAATAGGCATCCTGGCTGGCGCTGGTGGCTTTCGACACCACCGTCACGCCTTGCACGTCCAGCGCGGGCGCAAAGGCGGCGCCGTCGGTGTCCGCGATGCAGTGGGGCGGCCAGATGCCTTGCTGGGCATGGAAAGAGCAGTGCTCGGGCGGGTGCCAGTCGCGGGTGGCGAACACTGGCAAGCCAGCAGCCTTGAAGGCAGCGATGGCTTGATTCAAAGGTGCGATGACGGCGTCGCCGTCGCCGACGGCGAGGGCGCCGCCGGGCAGGAAATCGTTTTGCAGGTCGACGATGATGAGGGCGTCGCCCGCCTGCGGGCCAGGGATATGCATGGTGGGTCCAGTGGTGTCAGAATGCACATCGATGATAGTACATCGTGGACCGGGCGTGTTTTAGCGCAGCGTCCACGAAGAACAGGCAAGCAGGAATCCGCCCGCGCCATCGCTCGCCAATATGTCCACGAAAGAGTGCTTCTCGCCGTGGCGGCCGCTGGCCGTGGTCAGTACGTGTACCAGCGGCGGGAAGAAATACACCTTGGCCGGGCCGAACTTCGGCGTGTCGCGCGCGCTGCGCGGCGCCGTCGTGCGGTAATACGCCGCGATGGCTTGCCGCCCCTGTAGGCGCTCGCCGCCAGGCAAGATGATCAGGCCGTCGTCGAGATACAGGGCGGCGAGGGCGCCGGCATCGTGCGATGCGCGGGCGGCGGCCAGCGTTTCGAGCAGCGCGCGGACCGGTTCCGGCGCGTCCATCTCAAGCCCGCGCGTTCAAAAAGGCGAGGGAATCTTTCGCCACCATTTTTTCCGCCAGGCTCAGCGCCGTCATGCCGCGGCTATCGACGGCATCGACGCTGGCGCCATGCGCAATCAGCATCTTCATGATCTCGACCCGGTTGAACATGGCCGCCAGCATCAGCGGCGTCTTGCCGTCCGGGCTGTTGCCGTCGACGGCGGCGCCGTGTTCCAGCAGCAGGGCGGCGATCTCCATGAAACCCTTGTAGGCGGTTCCGGCCAGCGGGGTCTGGCCCTGGTCGTTGGCGACGTTGGCGTCGGCGCCGGCGCCCAGCAGCACGCGCACGGTGTCGAGGCGTCCGTGGTAGCTGGCCAGCATGATCAGGCTATCGCCCTTTTCGTTGCGGAAATTGACCGGCATGCCCTTGTCGATCAGGCCGGCCAGGCGCTCGCTGTCGCCTTCACGGACGAGATTGAATACCTGGCGCAGGAAATCGAGGGTGTCGGCGTCCATCGGTGCGCGCCCGGTTGCGCTGGCGGTTTCGGGTGATTGCTCGTGCATATGGTCTCGCTGGGATCGTCGGTGTGAAAGATGGTAGCCGGGCGTAGGTGCGGCGTCGGTGCGCAAGCGCACCGCCCCGTGCGACGCCGAATGGGCATTTGCGTTAACGTGGCAGACAATACCTCATCAACCACGTTTTCAGGAGCCCAGTATGCGCAAACTCATCATGATGGCCATTGCCGGCTTTGTCTGGCGCAAAGTGCAGGGACGCCTTCTCAAGCAGCCGCAAGCAGTAACGGCGCGCGGGGTGCGGCCGCGCTGATTGCCAGCGCTTGCTTGACGCAGCACCGGCCCGTTGCGGACGTGACGGGTTTTTTTTTCGCGTACACGCTCGCCAGGAGACATTCCTTGTTCTTACTTCGCCTCTTGGAATCCAAGGTGGCCGCCGCTCGAAGGCGTCGCGCCCTGATTTGATTTGGTGCAATTTAATATTTTTTGGTGCGAAATGCGCAAGAGGCGGGCCCGGTAATTTCCGGCCCGCCTGTTTTTATTTGCGCGGATTTTCCCTCTGCTCGCCTATACAAATCGCCGCGCGCGCGCAGTCCGCGCCGGCAGTGGCATACATCTTGCGTAATGCAATTGTCCGCGCTCCATCAAGGCGCGGCCACCGTTGCAGCTTCGTTCAAGCCTGGCTCAAGAGGAAACCACATGCGCATTTCAGTTCTACAAAAACAGATCGTCACAGCAGCATTCATGACCGCCTTGCCAGCCTTGCTGGCAGCACCGGCCCGGGCTGAAGAAATCAAGCGCACCGGCATTCCCAACTCCACCTTTCCCATCTCTCTGACGGTCAGCGTGCCTGCCAACAGCCGCCTGGTGTTCGTCAGCGGCACCCTGGCCGACGTCGCCGATCCGGCGGCGCCGAAAGGCTCCTTCGAATCCTACGGCAACACCCAGACCCAGACCGCGTCCATCCTCGGCAAGATCGACAAGCTGCTGGCTGCCGAGGGCCTCAGCCTGGCCGATGTGGTCAAGGTGAATGTGTTCATGGTGGGCGATCCCAAGCTCGACGGCAAGATGGATTTCGCCGGCCTGAACGCGGCCTACAGCCAGTTCTTCGGCAGCGAGAAGCAGCCGAACAAGGCGGTGCGCACGGCGCTGCAAGTGGCGGCGCTGCCGATGCCGGGCGGGCTGATCGAGATCGAGGCGACCGCCGCCAAGGCAATGCCGCCACCGCCGCCAGCGGCCCCGTCACGCAAAAAATAGACCGCCCGGCGGGCCGAGCGCCCGCACCCAACGCGCCTTTCAAAAATATCCCGTTCGCGCGGGAGGGATTTCTGCAATCCGAAATTTTACGATGTCCACTACCAGGAGCTTCACCATGCCGCAAGCGTATCCCCGCCGCACCGCCGTCTCGCTGGCCGTCGCCAGTACTTTTGCCGTCATGCTCAACGCGGCGCCGGTCCAGGCCCAACAGCTGGCCATGGCCGCCACCGCACCCGCCGCCATCAACCCCGACATCAAGGTCGAGGCCGTTATCGTCACCGGTACCCGCGTCGGCGGTCTGAAAGCCATCGACAGCGCTTCTCCCATCCAGGTGCTCGATTCGAGTTCGCTCGAGCGCACCGGCCAGCCGGACCTGATCCAGGCGATGGCGCAGAATTTGCCGTCGTTCACCGCCCAGGCCTTCGGCGGCGACGCCGCCAATCTCACCCTGTCGGCGCGGCTGCGCGGCTTGAGTCCGAACGACACCCTGGTACTGGTCAACGGCAAGCGCCGCCACACCACCGCCAACCTGGCCGTGCTGGGCGGACCCTACCAGGGCGGCGCCGCGGCCGACCTGAATTTCATTCCCGTCGCCGCCATCGATCACATCGAAGTGCTGCAGGATGGCGCCGCCGCCCAGTACGGCACCGACGCGATCGCCGGCGTGGTCAACATCATCCTCAAAAAGGACACCGGCGGCAGCACCATCACCACCAGCGGCGGCCAGTATTTCGACGGCGGCGGCCGCACCGGCGATTTCTCCTTCAACACCGGCTTCGCCCCTTCCGACAAAAGCTACATCAACCTTTCGCTGGAGAAAAAATTTCACGGCGCCAGCGACCGCGGCGGCATCGATCCGCGCGTGGTCGACCCCGCCACCCTGGCCGCTTATCCGATCCTGAAAACCGTGCCGGGCTATCCGAACGTCAACCATATCTCGGGCGATGCCGCCTACCACCTCACCATAGGCGCCCTCAACGCCGGCGTCGACCTGAGCCCGGATACCGAGCTGTACACGGTGATGACCTACGGCCGCAAGGATGCCAAGGCTTACGAGAATTACCGCATGCCGAGCCGTTTGCCCAAGCTCTTTCCGCTGGGCTTTTCGCCGAGCGAAGCGATCCAGGAAGACGATTATCAACTGACCGCCGGCATGCGCAGCAAGCTGGGCGACTGGAATCTCGACCTGTCGACCACCTACGGCAAGGACGACGTCAAGGTGGGCGTGCTGGGCAGCGCCAACGTGTCGCTATACAACGATACCGGCGCCACCCCGACCAATTTCCACGCGGGCGATTTTATTGCCTCACAATGGACCACCAACCTCGACATCAGCCGCGGCTTCAACGTCGGCTGGACCGATCCCTTGAGTGTCGCCTTCGGCCTCGAACACCGCCGCGACACTTATGAAATCGGCGCCGGCGATGCCGCTTCGCGCTACAAGGAAGGTTCGCAATCGTATCCGGGCTTTTTGCTCACCGACGCCGGCACCCATGACCGCCATAACAATGCGATTTATGTCGACGTGGCCGGCTCGCCGGTCGCCAATCTGAAACTCGATGCCGCCGCCCGCTACGAAAAATTCTCCGACTTCGGCAGCGCCAAGGTGGGCAAGCTGACCGGGCGCTACGACTTCAGCCCGGCGGTGGCCGTGCGCAGCACGATTTCCAACGGCTTCCGCGCGCCTACCATGGCCGAGCAATACTATTCGGCCACCAACGTCTCGCCGACTTCCGCCTTCGTCCAGCTGGCGCCGAATTCCGTCGGCGCCGCGCTGGTCGGCGTGAACGGCCTGAAACCGGAAAAATCGCGCAACTACAGCGTCGGCCTGGTGCTGCATCCGACACCGACCGTGTCGCTGACCTTCGATGCTTACCAGATCAGCATCAGCGACCGCATCGTCGGCAGCGGCGCCGTGTTCGGCTCGGGCGGCTCGGTCAACTCGCCCGCCGTGGTGGCCGCCATCAAGGCCAACGGCAACGTGCTCGATTCGACCGTCAACCAGACCGGCATCAACATCTTCTCGAACGCCGTCGACACCCGCACCCGCGGCCTCGAAGCGGTGCTGTCCACCAACACGAAATACGGCGACATGGGCCGCATCGACTGGTCGGCGGCCGCCAGCTACAACGCGACTACCGTCACCAACATCAACCAGGCGCCGGTGCAGTTGCGGCCGCAAGCGCTGCTCGACCAGGCTGCCATTTCCGATCTCGAAACGGCATCGCCGAAGTTCCGCCTGAACCTGGGCGCACTGTGGAAGATGGGCATCTGGTCGGTCAACCTGCGCGAATCGATTTACGGTTCCTCGTCCGAGTATGGCACGGAAGACGGCGGCGAATACTTCAAAACCAAGATCACGCCGAAGTACATCACCGATCTGGAAGTATCGGCCCGCGTGACCAAGGGCCTGACCTTGTCGGTGGGCGCCAACAACCTGTTCAACAAATACCCGAACGGCGTCAGTGCGCAATTGCTGGCGGCGCAGCGGGCAGGGCTGGACAATGCGGCGGTGACGGTGCTGCCGAGTTTTTCGCCGAGCGGGATTAATGGGGGGTATTACTATGCGCGTGCTTCATACTCATTTTGATCTTTCACCAGTGAATTTCGATTTGTTGAGGTAGAAGGCCTCGCGACAATCGCAGCATCGGGGTCTGGCGCTTGGCGCCCGACCCCATTTTTCGCTCTGAAGCACAGCAACAAGATAGTTTGCTGAAGATATGAAAATGGGGTCAGGCGCGCAGCGCCAGACCCCGTTGCTAACTCCGTGCCGTCGGATCAGTGAATGATCGTCGATTTCTCCTGCGTGCTCGCCGGCGCATTCGCCGCACCGCGCACCGCCGCGCTCTGCGCTGCGCTGATCTCGCCCGCTTTGTTGCCCCAGGCGCCACGCGCATAACTGAGCACCGCCGCCAGTTGCGCATCGTCCAGCGAAGCGGCAAACGACGGCATGCCGGCACGCCCCTTCAACACGGTGGCGATGACGGCATCGGGCTCACCTTGCAGGTAGGTGTTCCCTTTCAAGGCGGGAAAAGCGCCGGGAATACCGGCGCCGCTCGCCTGGTGGCAGGCGGCGCAATTCCTGGCGAAGATGGCTTTGCCGTCGACCGGTTCGGCTTGTACCTGCATGGCCGTCGCGGCCAGGCCCAGCATCAATATGGAGCGCTTCATGCTGCCGCTCCTTGCGCACTGAGGCGCTGGTGAATGCGGGCCATTTGCTGCCACGCCGACTCGATGGCGCCCGCCTGCCAGCCGCCCAGATAGCTCATGTGTTCGCCGGCCAGCAGGGTTCGCTGTTCGCCTTCGACCAGCACCGGATAGGCCCTCTCTCGCGCTTCCTCGCTCCACTCGGCCCAGCCGCCCAGGTTGTACTTGACGCGGTGCCAGGCGACCGAAAAGGCGCTCTCGAAATTTTTCTGGTATTGACCGGGGAAGATTTTTTCGCCGGCGGCGACGGCGTAGGCCGCCCTTTCCTTTAAAGTCAGCGCCGACAGTTCGGCCGCGTCGCCGGCGAAACTGTAAAAGCCCAGCAATGTTCCCTTCTTGCCCTGCCAGTTCGACGACGGCAGGGAAATCAGATTGATGCCCTTGGTGTCCGTGAAAACGTGGCCGCCGTAGATGCCGTCGTCTTCTTCCCAGAAACGCCGGCCCATCTGCAGGCCGATCTTGCACACCGGCGCATAAGCCGCGCCCTGCATGGCGGTCTTGAATTTTGCGGAGAAATCGGTGTCGACCTGGCGCAGCACGGACAGGGGCAGGGTGCACAGGCAGAAGTCGCCCTTGACGATGCTGGTGGCGCCCGTTTTCAGATCCTTGATGCCCACTTCGACGCGGTCGCTGTGGTTGCGCAGGCTGAACACTTCCGTGTTATAGCGGATCATCTTGCCGACCCGTTTTTCGAAGGCTTTGGCGATCGCATCCATGCCGCCGTCCGGCTGCAGCATGGTCGACTGCTGGGTGAATTCGTGCACCGAGTGATAGATGTGGCCCAGCTTCGATTGCAGCAGGTCGGAAAAACCCAGCGGATCGGACGGCACGCCCGGGCCGGGAGAAACGCCGGCGCCCGGATTGGTTTTGTAGCCGCGTCCCTCGGTGCCGCGGTAGCGCAAATCCTTCTTCGACAAATAGCCCTCGTTGACCAGGTAGTCGATCAGCAGCTGCTTGTCGGCGCCATTGACCTGGCTGTCCATGGCGCCGCTCTGCAGGCCCTTCGCCAGCAGCTCGTCGACGTAGCCGCGCATGTCGGCCTTGACCTCGAACTGGCGCAGTCTCTTGCCGCGCAGGGGGCCGGCGGCGTTGTCGTTGTAGACGTAGGAGGCGTCGTTGTCGTTGTTGAACAGCTCCAGCGGCACGCTGAAGCTGCTGGTGTAGTGCAGGGTCGAGCGGTGATTGAAGGGGATGCGCCAGGGGCCGAAATTGATGTACTGGCCCTTGTCGAAGCCGCACACCTGCTTTTCTCCGCCCAGTTCTTCCAGCACGGTGCCGGTGCGCGCCGTCTGGCAGCGCCCGCCGGCAAAGGCGCGCGCTTCGATGAGCTTGCAAGTGTAGCCCAGTTTGCTCATCTCGTAGGCGGCCGTCATGCCGGCCAGGCCGGCGCCGAGGATGATGACGGTCTTGCCCTTGCCGCTGCCTTCCAGTAGGGGCGGGGCGTCGCGCGTCGAGGCGATGTCCATGCCCCAGGCTTTCATGTTTGCCAGTAAAAAGCCGCTGCCGCCCACCGCCAGCGCCCTGGCGAGGAAGTGGCGGCGCGACGGGGCCGATCGAGCGTCGAATAATGCGGATCGAGGCGATGTGGCGGGAGGCGTAATCATGGGCACCTTGATGGTTGTTGACGAAGTAAATACCGGCCGCGGACAGCAGATAATGTGATTGAGCAAAAGCCATGCCACGCCGAAACAGTGTTCGGCGGGCCATGCCGCACTGCGACAGTGCACGGCGGCTGCCGTGCGCGTGCATGCAGCGGCCGCGCTCTACAATCGCGCTTTGTTCGCTGTGAAGGATGTCCTGTGACAACGCAAAAGCAAAAGATGCTGGCCGGCGAGCTTTACCAGGCCGACGATCCCGAATTGCAGCAGGCCGCGCGGCGTGCCTGCCAATTGGCCAGGCGCTACGAAACGCTGTATTACGAGGATCTCGATGCGGCGCAGCGCGTATTGACCGAACTGCTCGGCGCCATCGGCGAAGGCGTGCACATCAAGCCGCCCTTGTTTGTCGACTACGGCAGCTCGATCCGCATCGGTGCGCGCACCTTCATCAACTACGGCCTGATGGCGCTCGACGTCACGGCCATCACCATTGGCGACGATGTGCAGATCGGCCCGAATGTGCAGCTGCTCACGCCCACCCACCCGGTCGAGCCGGGCCCGCGCCGCGCCAAATGGGAAGCGGCCAGGCCGATCGTCATCGGCGACAACGTCTGGCTGGGCGGCGGCGCCATCGTGCTGGCGGGGGTGACGATAGGAGAAAACAGCGTGGTGGGGGCGGGCGCGGTGGTGACGAAAGATGTGCCGGCCAACGTGGTGGTGGCCGGCAATCCGGCGCGCGTGCTGCGCGCCGTGGAATAAGCAAGCTTACATCGGCGGCGCCACGCCGTCCTTCTCGACCACGATGCGGCCGGCGTTCATGGCATCGCCGCTCTGGGTGGCGCTGACGAACACCTTCTTGCCGACGATCAGATCGGCGCGCGATGCGGGCGCGAAGGTGACCACCGGCGTGCCGGCCGGCACCAGCACCTCCTTGACGCCGTCCTTGTACGCCAGTTTCAGGGTGCGGCCCCTGACGCTGTCCAGCGAGGCTTCGACATTGGCGTTGGTCATCATGCTGCCCGGCAGCAGGTCCCAGGCGTAATGGCCTTCGCCGGTGCCGCGCGCGGCCTCGGGAAACACCAGCACTTCGACGGCCACCAGTTCGCCGTTCGGCCCCGGCTTGGTGGCGGCACCGACATAGGTATTCTTGCCGATGTCGGCCAGCTTCAGATTTTTCACCGCGCCGACCGCCTGGTCCGGCTTCATGGCCAGTTTCACCGTTTCTCCTTCGCGGCTTTTGACGGTGATGCTGGTGGCGTCGACGGCGGAGATTTCGCCGCGGATGCGCACCGGGGCATCCGCTGCAATGCTCGATGTGGCGATGGCGGCGGCCAGCAGGGAAAAGGCAAGGCGGTGCAGCTTGGGCGAAGTGAAGGTCATGGTGGGTGGCATTCAATAAAGGTGGGACCTCCAAGGTAACAGAATTATGCAAACTGGCGCGTCCGCCGCCGCGCCGCCTGCTCGGCTATTGACAGCGCGGCGCCGCCGCCCCATTCTTGATGCTCTTAGACCGCCTTCGCCAAGGACACCCGCGCCGATGATTTCCGCGCTCGACACCCTGCTGATGAATTCGACGGCGCGCCAGTTCGGCGCCGCCCGCCGCGCGCTGACCGAATTCCTTTATTTCGGCATCAAGAACGCCCGCTCCTGCCTGTTCGTATTTACCTTCATGGCCGCCGTGCTGCTGATGCCGCGTGCCGGTATCGATCTGGGACTGTTTCGCATCGCCCGCTACGATGTGCTGTTGATCGTCGCCATCGCCATCCAGTGGGCCATGCTCAAGGCCGGCCTGGAAACGGTCGACGAACTGAAGGCGGTGTGCCTGTTCCACGCCATCGGCTTCGCCCTGGAAGCCTTCAAAGTGTCCGCCAGCGTCGCTTCGTGGAGCTACCCCGATGCGGCGCTCACCAAGATTTACGGCGTGCCCCTGTTTGCCGGCTTCATGTACGCCTCCATCGGCAGCTATCTGGTCCAGGCCTGGCGCCTGTTCGACATCCGTATCCGCCATCATCCTTCCTACTGGGCGGCCACGCTGATCGCGGTCCTGATCTACGCCAATTTTTTCACCCACCACTATATCGGCGACTACCGCTGGTACCTGGCGGCCTGCGCGCTGGGCCTGTATTCGCGCACCACGGTGATTTTCCGCCCGCTCGACCGCGACCGCCAGATGCCGCTGCTGCTCAGCTTTGTGCTGATCGGCTTTTTTATCTGGCTGGCCGAAAATATCTCGACCTTTGTCGGCGTCTGGCGCTATCCCAACCAGCTGGGCGCCTGGTCGCTGGTGCACCTGAGTAAATGGAGTTCGTGGTCGCTGCTGGTGATCATGACGTTTACCATTGTCGCCAGCCTCAAGCACATCAAGGCCAGGATTCACGTGCCTGCCTGAAGGCTGTCATCAGCCTGTAGCATTCAAGGCGGATAATTGCCGCAATACAACTTCTTTCAGCATGGCCCGGTGCGTGTTGCATGCGCCGGCATGCCTTGCCCATGCCCACCCTCAAGTCCATCAACCTGTTCCACCGCCTGTTCTGGCCCGCGCTTGCCGTATTGGTGTGCGCCTTGCTGTGGGTCTTGACCCTGTCGCGCGCGGAAGCCGAACGGGCGCGCGCCGACCAGCTGGTCAACCGCGAAGCGGCCGCGCTGGCCGAAGCGTATGAGCAGTACGTGACCCGCTCGGTGGGGCAGATGGACCAGATCACCATGCAGCTCAAGCACAGTGCCGAGCACATCGCCGGCGAGCACCTGCTGGAGGGCTTGAAACGCGAAGGCATGTTCACCGATCCCGCCTTCGTCGCCGTCGGCATCGTCGGACCGGACGGCGCGGTGCGCTCGTCGACCCACGCGAACCTGGTGGCCGCCAACCTGTCCGCCACGCGCTTTTTCGGCGACCACCGCAACAGCATTTCGACGGCCTTGCGGATCGGCGCCGCGCCGCCCGAGCTGGGCTTGTCGAACGACGTCGTGCTGTTCACCCGCCGCATCGACACCAGCGCCGACGAATTCGCCGGCGTGGTGCTGCTGGCGGTGAACGCCAGCTATTTTACGGCCTTCGTCGGCCCCGATACGGTCGGCGCGCGCGGCGTGGTGGCGGTGGCCGCCCTGGAAGGCGGCTTGCGGGTCGAGCAACGCGGCGGCCTGGAAGTGAGCGTGTCGCCGTTGCCGACGCTGTCCGCGCGCGACAGCCGCTCCCTGCTGCCGGCCGGCGACGCCATCTGGTCCAGCGGTGAATCGGCAATCAGCGCCGGCACCCGCCTGCTGCCCGCCGAAGGCGCCGGCGCGTTTCGCGATGGCGTGCCGCGTGTGCTCGCATGGCGCCGCTCCACCAGCTATCCGCTGGTGACCCTGGTCGCCCTGTCGCACGAGGATGCCCTGGCCGCCGCCGCCGAATCGGCGCGCGAAGGCCGCGCCAGTGCAGTGCTGGCCAGTGCCGTGCTGCTCGCCCTGGCGCTGCTGGCCGGCGTGCTGGCCGCGCGCGCCGCCGCCCGCATGCGCGAACAGGAGGAAGTGCGAAGCGCCTACCGTACCGCCACCGAGAGCGCCAACGACGGCTTTTATATGGCCGCCGCCGTGCGCGACCGACAGGGTGTCATCGTCGACTTCGAAATCGTCGACTGCAATGAACGGGGCGCGTTTTTCTATGGCATGCAGAGAAGCGATCTGGTCGGACGGCGCCTGTCGCACATCGACCGCGGCCGCTTCGGCGAAGACCTGATCGCCACCTACCGGGGCGCCATGGAGCAGGGCTTTCATGAAGACGACCGCCGCATGCCGCTGGATAACCGTTTGAATATTCGCTGGGGCCACCGCCGCCTGGTGCGGGTCGGCAACGGCCTGGCCGTCACCCTGCAGGATGTCAGCGAGCGCAAGGCCCACGAGGCCGAACTGGAGCGCCTGGCCAACGAGGACAGCTTGACGGGGCTGCGCAACCGCCACTGGTTCTTGGGATTTATCGATGCCGCCATCGCCCAGGCGGGCGCGCAGCAGTCGGAATTTGCCGTGCTGTTCATCGATCTCGACGATTTCAAGCACGTCAACGACACCCAGGGCCATGCGGTCGGCGACCAGTTATTGAAAGCGGTGGCGCGCCGGCTGGGCGCCTTGCTGCGCCCGACCGACCACGTGGTGCGTTTCGGCGGCGACGAATTCATCGTGCTGCTGGCGCCCACCGGCGGCGATCTGCAAATTGCCGCCGTGGCCCGCCGCATCGTCGACGCCCTGTGCGAGCCTTTCGCCATCGCCGACGACGTGCAGGTGGTGGGCGCCTCGATCGGCATTTCCGTGTTCCCGCGCGACGGGCTCGACGCCGGCAGCCTGATCCGTCACAGCGACATCGCAATGTATGCCGGCAAGAGCGAAGGCAAGGGCCAGTTCCGCTTCTTCGATCCCGCCCTGTCCGCTACCATCAAAACCCGGGCGCGGCTGAAACACGGCTTGCTGGAAGCGATCGCCGAAGACCAGTTCCTGCTGCACTATCAGCCGCGGGTGGACACCCACAGCGGCGAATTGCTCAGCATGGAAGCGCTGCTGCGCTGGCGCCATCCGCAGCTGGGCATGGTCTCGCCCGCCGATTTCATTCCGCTGGCCGAACAGAGCGGTTTGATTCTGCCGATCGGCGCCATGGTGATCGACAAGGCTTGCGCCCAGCTGGCCGCATGGCAGGGCGCCGGCTTGACGGCGGTGCCGGTCTCGATCAATGTGTCGCCGGCCCAGTTCCAGCGCGGCGGCGTGCGCCAGCAGCTGGAAGACGCGCTGCTGCGCCACGGCGTGGCGGCCTGCCTGCTCGAGGTGGAAATCACCGAATCGGCGATGATCGGCGACCAGGACGCCATCGTTGCCGAACTGGCCGCTATCCGCGCGCTGGGCATCAAGCTGCACATCGACGATTTCGGCACCGGCTATTCCTCGCTGTCGCAATTGCAGCGCCTGAAAATGGATGTCTTGAAGGTCGACCGGGCGTTCACGGCGGAACTGGGCGCCTCGCGCGAAGGCAAGGTGTTTTTCCGCGCGATCGTCTCGATGGCGCACGCGCTGGGCATGGCGGTGGTGGCGGAAGGGGTGGAGACGGCCGAGCAGCTGAAGATCTTGCAAAAACTGGGCTGCAACGAAGTGCAGGGGTATTTTATCGCGCGGCCGATGGCGCCAGCCGATATGGCGCCCTTGCTGACGCAGCGCTTTCTGTTCGAAGCGCCGGCGCTGTCCTGATAATGGCGCCCGCTGCGGGCGCCATCTGCTGCCGGTTACGGCGTTTTCAACAGCTCGGTGAGCACCCGTCCTTCGGCGGCTGCCGGCGGACGCACGTGAAGAATATTCGCCAGGGTCGGCGCGATGTCGACCACTTCGGCATACTGGCCGTAACTGCCCGCCTTGATCCACGGGCGTCCCGCCAGCAGCAGCGGCACATTGGTGTCGTAGGCGTAGGGCGAGCCGTGCGAAGTGCCGCTGTTTGAGGTCGAAAAGTACCAGTAAGGCCTGGTCACCATCACCAGGTCGCCCGACAGCTCGCGGTGCCAGCCGCGCCGCATCAGCAGGCCCATGCGGGTGTCGCCGACATTGCCACTTTCAAACTGGCTGCGCGTGTAGACCTGGGCAATGCCGCTCTGCGCCATCAGATAACGCGCCGCCTTGGTTTCGACATCGCTGCGGTTCAGTTTGGCGCGGTCGATGGCGGCGTAATCGAGCTGCAGGTTCGGCACCGATTGCGCCATTACCAGCTTGGCGATGCCGTAGCGTTCGGCCATTGCCGCGTTCAGGCCGTCCACCAGCTTGACGTTGTCGATCCTGCCAGCATCGACGTGTGCCGTTTTGGCGAATTCCGGCGTGTTCGGGAAGCCGTGGTCGGCGGTGAGCACGATCAGCATGCGGTCGGCGCCCACCTTGCGGTCGAGGTAGGACAGAAAATCGGCCAGCAGGCGGTCGAGCCGCTGCAGGTGATCGTGCGACATCTTGCTCTCGGGGCCGTAGGCGTGATTGACGTAATCGTGCGCCGACAGGCTGACGCCCAGCAGGTCCGGCACGCCGGCCGGATTGTTGCCGAGCTGCTCGCCATCGACCGCCGCGCGCGCAAAATCGAGGGTCAGCTGGTCCAGGAAGGGGCTGGTTTTCAGGCGATTGTAATAGTCGGCATCGGGATTGCCGTTGTCGCTGTAAAAGCTGAACGGAAAGCGGTTCGGCGAGGAAGTGGTGGCCGGGTACAGCTCGTCGGCGGCGTCGCCGGCATAGGCGCTGTCGGCCAGCAGAGGTTTCCACGTCTTTCCATACCAGGCGTCCTGCGGCTTGCTGGCCTGGTAGCGCTGCACCCACTGCGGGTGCGCCTGCATGTAGTAGGTGCTGGAGGCGAAGTTGCCGCTCTTGTCCATGTACATGTAGGCGGTGCCGGATTTGCCGCCCAGCAGAATCGCGCCGCGGTCCTTTCCGGAAACGGTCACCACCTTGGCGCGCTGGCCGGTGGCGTAGCGCAGCTGGTCGCCCAGGGTGTCCACGCGCAGGCGCATCGGCGAAGTGCCGTCGCCCGGCTTGGTGTCCTCGCCGATATAGCTGTACGCGGTGTCTTCGGTGCAGTACACCGAGGTTTTGCTGACCGGATCGATCCAGTTATTGCCGATCACGCCGTGCTGATACGGATAGGCGCCCGACAGGACGGCCGCATGGCCGACCGCCGTCACCGTCACGCCGTGCGCCTGGTGGGCGTTGCTGAAAGAGGCGCCGCCATCGAGCAGGCGGCGGAAACCGCCGGGGCCGAACTGGTCGCGGTAGCGCTGCAGCTGTTCGGCGGGCAAGCCGTCGACCACCAGCACCAGCACCAGTTTGGGCGCGGGCGCGAGGGCAGGGGCCGGCGCGGCATGGGCGGTCAAGGTGCCGAACAAAAACAGCATCAGGCCGCTGCGCAGGCGCGGCGAATGGGTGAAGTTGGCGAGGCGGACGGGCATGGTCGTCGAGGGAAAGTTTGTCAATTTGTCAGCGTAACGGCGCCATGTGACGGCACGATGACATGCGCAGGGCAAAAAAATAGCCAGCCGGGGAGGGCTGGCCAAAACCGTGATTCGAGGAGAATCCGTTGAGACTGTCGATCATAGCGCGCTTGCATGACAAGGCGATGACGACGCCGGCAGCGGAGCTACGCTACCGGGTTTTCCGGCTGCGGGTGACGTGCCAGCCATGCCGCCAGCCGCGCGGCGTAACGCTCGCGCGCCAACTCGTAGGCGTCGAACACGCATACCACGCAACCGCTGCCGCAGCAGTCTTCCAGTTGCGGTTCGACTGGCGGCTGGGGACGGGGATCGTCGTCCGGCGCCTGCGCGTCAGACGCCATGCGGCAGCCCCAGGTTCTGGTTGGCCGGCACCGCCACGTCCATCAGTTTCGGGCGCGGCAAGTGCAGTTCGCGCATCAGGGTGGCGAATTGTTCACGGCTGCGGCCGGCGAGGCGGGCGTTGTGGGCGCGCTCCCAGCCGATGGTCGACACCGATTGTCCGTGATAATCGTGGCAGGGCCAGACGCGGGTGGCGTCCGGCAAGGTGAATAGTTTCGCGGTGACGCTGTCGTACAGATCGGCGGCGCTGCCGCTCTGGAAATCGGTGCGGCCGCAGCCGTCGATCAGCAGGGTGTCGCCCGTAAAAATATTGCCTCGCCACAGGTAGCTCATGCTGCCGGCGGTGTGGCCCGGGGTGTGCAGTACCGCTATCCGTTCGGCGGCGCCGAAGCTGACGACATCGCCGTCGACCAGCTGCAGCTCGGCCGGTGCAATGCCGCAGCCGGACGGCGCTCCCGCGCGGGCGCCGGTGCGTTCGCGCAGCCGGCCGGCCGAGGTGACGTGATCGGCGTGGGCGTGGGTTTCCAGCACATAGACCAGGGTCAGCGACAAACGCTGCAAATGCGCCAGGTCGCGTTCGAGGTGATGGTCGACCGGGTCGATGATGACGGCCGAGACGCCGTCGTCGGCGATCAGCAGATAGGTGAAGGTGGAGGAGGCGGTGTCGAACAGTTGAATCGGATTGGCGTGCATGCTGGTGGCGGTCAAAGGTGGTGGTCCAGGCTGATCGGTGGCATCGCTCGCATTTTACGCCAGCGCTCGATCACTTCGAAGATCAGCATGCCGGCCAGCATGGCGCCGCAAAACAGAAGGGCTTTGTTGCCGGCGCTACCGCCCAGCGCCAGCGAAGCCAGTGCGGGACCGGGACAAAAGCCGGCCAGTCCCCAGCCGGCGCCGAAGGCGAGCGAACCGAGCACCAGGCGGCGGTCGATGGCGCTTGCCGTCGGTAATGCGAGCGGCTGCCCCAGCAAGCTCAGGCCGCGCCGCCGCGCCAGCGCGAAGCCGGCGCTGCCGACCGCGACCGCGCCCGCCATCACAAGGATCAGCGAAGGATCCCAGCGGCCGGCCAGATCGAGGAAATTGAGCACCTTGGCAGGATTGTTCATTTGCGAAACGATCAGGCCGAAGCCGAACAACAGGCCGATCGACAGCGCGCTGAGGATGGCTATGCCGGAATGGCGGCGTTTTTCAGGAGAATCCATGGCGCACCAGGTACACGGTGATGAAACCGGCCATGATGAACAGTATGGTTGCGGCGATCGAGCGGGGCGAACCGCGCGCCACGCCGCACACGCCGTGGCCGCTGGTGCAGCCGGCGCCGTAGCGGGTGCCGATGCCGACCAGCAGGCCGGCGCCGATCAGCGTCCACCAGCCGGCATCGACGGTCACCGCCGGCAGCGGGGAGAACAGGGAATACGCCAGCGGCGCCCCGGCCAGACCGGCGAGGAATGCCAGGCGCCAGGCGGTGTCGCCGGGGCGTGCGTGCGCACCGGGCAGCAACAGATTGACCAGGCCGCCGGCGATGCCGCTGATGCCGGCGATGCGGCCGTTGATGAGCAGAAGGGCGGCAGCGGCCAGGCCGATCAGCGCGCCGCCGGCGAAGGCCGTCCACGGGCTAAAAGCAGCCAGGTCCATGCTCATGGCGCCATCTCCGCGGGTGTCACTACCGGGCAGAATTGCTGGTACAGGGTATCGAGCAGCGCCTGGGTATGGATGCCGGCGATGCTGTAGAAAATGCGTTTCCCTTCGCGGCGGGTGCTCACCAGCGCATCGTCGCGCAGCACGCCCAGTTGCTGCGACAGGGTGGGCTGGCGGATTCCGAGGATTTGTTCGAGCTCGCCGACCGTGTGCGGACCCTTGCTCAACTGGCACAGCAGCACCAGCCGGTCGGGATGCGACAGCGACTTCATCAGGGCGCAGGCGCGCACGGCCGCTTCGCGCATGGCGGGTACATCGAGGACAGGCAGGCGCATGGCTTGGCATTCATCATGTAGAGACAATATATTATATCGAAATACATAATGATCGCCAAGCCGGCGCGGCCTGCCTGCCCGACACACCCGGCTTAGGGCGGCGGGATGTTTTTCACCTCGGGATCGGAATCGATCTGCGCCGCTGCCATGCCGCGTGCGGCGGCCGTTTGCAGCAATTGGACACTGAAGGAGTAGGTCCCCTCGTCGAAACCATTGTTGGTGAACGTGAACACCGTTTCGTCGACGATGTCCAGGTCGCTGAACGGTGTACCGGTACCGAGATCGACGGTGCCGAATTTCCATCCTTCCGTATCGAGGTTGTATTGCATCGAGACCCGCTTGCCCGGAACGATGGCCGGATCGGGGTTGAAGTGGGCGCTGTAATTGCCGTTGCCATCGTCGCTGACCGTGGCGGACACGGACACGATGGGGAGTATCGGAGAGCTGGTCATGGATTTCCTTTGCCGGTTGGATGAGTTGCAAGGTATCGAATAAACCGCGGTTCCTGGTATTTCATGTTCTCCAACAATTTGACTTGCGTGGACACCTGGTCGCCGCGGCCCGCGCAGATGCTGGTGCGGACCCACCGCGTCAGCAATTCATGATCATTGCTGGCCGCGGCGTTCGGCCCCAGCGTTTCGCGTGCGCGCAGACATAGTAAGCGAGCGGCCGCGGCGTCGCCCGTATCTGCCCGTAACAACATGGCATCGACATACACGCGGTTGACTGACTGGTCGGCCGGCAACCTTGCGCGCAGACCGTCGAGCGCGGGCAGGGCGGTCGCCAGCATGGCCGCGGCCGCGGCGCTCTGGTGCCGGCGTTGCAGCATTTCAGACTGCGACACTCTTCCCTGTGCGGCCAAACGCGCCAACCTGGGCCTGGCCGGGTAACGCAAGGCCATCTTGTCGATCCGTTCCTGCAAGGTGGCCCAGGCGGCCGGGTCGCCTTCATCGTTCAGACTGAGCAGGCTGACCTCGGTCTGGTCCAGCTGCATTTGTACGTCGACATTGGTCGGATCGCGCGACACCATGGCACGCAACAGTTCGGTCGCCTGCGCGAGTTCAGTGCGCGCCTGCGTGGTCCGGCCCAGCGCCTTGTTGATATCGGCCGAGTGCGTCAAGGCGAAGGCATAGCTCAATTTCCACGGCGTATTGCCAGGCGCTTTATCGTGCAGGCGCCGCAGGATTGCCGTGACCCGCACGCTCAGCGCCATGGCCTCATCCAGTCTGCCCAGTTTGGTCTGGGCGGTCGATTGCCACGACAGGGTGTTGGCCAGATCGGCCGCCAGGGTGTCGTTGGCGGGCGCTTGCAGCAGCAGGGCCGACTTCAAGGCCACCGACTTGGCGAATTCGTCGACGGCGAGCGCGATCTGGCCCCGTTCGAACGCCGCGCTGCCCAGGCTGCTGTGGGCATACGCCTGCTCGGTGACGCCATCTGGATCGCCCGGCGTCGCCGCCGCCTGGCGGTCGGCGAACTCGCGGTATTCCGTGAAAAAGCGCTGCGCGGCCGGCCAGTCGCTGCGGTCGAAGTGATTCTGGCCCAGGTAAAACGCGTTGGCGCCGGCGCTTTTGAGCAAGGCGGCATCGCGCGGCGCCGCCGCCAGCTGGCGTTGCAGGATGTCCCGTCCCAGCAGCAGGGCCGATTCGGCGCCCGCGCTGTCGCCGCGCGCCATTTTCACCTCCGACAGCACCTGCAAGGCCTTGGCGCGCTGGGCCAGGGCGGCGCCGCTGGCGTCGTGGCGGCCGTCGGCCAGGTAAGTCATGGCGCGGTTGCTGACGCTGTCGAGCAGGTCGAGGCGCCCCAGCGGACGCAGTCGTTCGACGAAGTCGCCCAGCATGAAACCCATCAATCCCTCCGCCTCGGTGCGGTGCTGCTCCGCTTCGCGCTGGGCGCTGCGGGCCATGATTGCCAGCCCCAGCGCCAGCAGCGCCAGTCCCAGCATGACGGCAAACAGGACGATGCGCGCCGTTTCACCGCGCTGCACCCGGTACAGCGAGGCATCGATGAAGGCGGCCGACAGCGGTTCCAGGTCGAGCGCGCCGTCCTGGCGCAACAGCCGCGCCTGGTTCGCCTGGATGCCGCGCGGCAGCAAAAGGTCGCGGCTGCGGCCGCTGGCGTCCCAGCGTGCCGCACCGGCGGCGATGCGGGTGCGCACTTGCAAGCTCTGGCGGTGGCTGTCGACCCAGGCCACCACCCGCGGCCAGCGCCGCAGCAGTGCTTCGTGGACCAGGCCGAATACCGCCGTGCCGGCATGCAAACCGCTGGTGAACAGGCGCGCGTCGACCAGCGCCTTGACCAGTTCCTCGGCGGCGGGGGTGGCCAGCGACGACCACGGCGCCGGCCGCGCGGTGACGGCCAGCTCGTCTTCGGCCACTTGCACCAGCAGCGACAGCACGTGCGGCAGGGCTGCCATCTGCGCCGCCGTCAGCCCGGTCAGCACTTGCTCGGCGCGGACGCCGATGGCGCCGTCGATGCCGCCCAGCTGCTGATATACGGCAAAGCTGAGTTCGCCCTCGGCCGTTCGTTGACGGTACAGCTCTTCCAGGCAATATTGCAACAAAGGCAGGGTGTCCGGGCGGTCGCGGGCGGCCGCGCACAGTTCGTCGTCGAGGGCGGCGCCGTCGACGGCGCGGGCGCCGTAATGCAGGCCGGCGGCGCGCGCCGGCTGGCGCACCATTTGCGCCAGTTCGGCGCCGCTGGGCGCGGCCACGTCGATGTGGCCGCCCGTCGCCTTCAGCGCCATCAGGGCGCCGATGCTGGCCAGGTGCGGATAGAAATCGTTGCGGCAAGCCAGCAGCACCAGCACGGCGCCGCTGCGGGCCAGGCGGTCGAGCAGGTCGATGAAGTTGCCGCGCTCGGCGTCGCCGATGGCGGTATCGCGCAGCAGCGCCTCGAAGCGGTCGATGAACAGGGCTGTGACAGCGCCGCCGTCCTGCGCAGACTGTTGCAGGCGGGCGATCACGGCATCCGGGTCGGCCGCCAGCCGGGTGGCCAGGCTGGCCGCGCTGTCGCGTTCGAACAGGGCGGCGCCGGCCGGCGTCTCGGCATCGAGCAGCACGCTGCCAAGCGCCCGGTACAAATCGGTTTCGGCAAGGTCGGCGCAATCGAAATACAGGTTGTTGCCAATTCTAAGATTGATCGTCGCGCTGCCGTCGAGCAACTTGGCCAGCACGCCGGCGCGGATCAGCGAGGTCTTGCCGGAGCCGGACGGTCCCAGCACCAGCACCATGGCGCTGCCGGCTCGCCTTTGCAGGTCGATGGCGCGCAGTACCGCGTTGGCGGCGTCCCCCCGGCCGAAAAACACGGCGCTGTGACGTTCCTCGAACGGCGCCAGGCCGCGAAATGGAGTTTCCTCAAGCCAACTCGATTCGGTCGCCTCGTGGCCATGGCTGAGCTCGGCGACGGTGCGGTAGCCGCGTTTGCGGATGGTCTCGATGTAGCGCGGCGCGGCGCTGGAATCGCCCAGCACCTTGCGCAGTTGCGCGATGGTTTTATGGACCGGATTGTCGCCGCCAATGTTGCTGCCCCAGCAAGTTGTCAGTAGTTGCTCTGTTGCAATTACCTCACCTGGGCGTGCCGTCAGCGCCACCAGCACATCCATGGCGCGCGGTTCCATCTGGCGCTCCTCGGCGCCATTGTGAACCGAATTACTGGCCGGCGTCACCAGCCAATCGCCGAAGCGGAAGGCGGAAGTACTCATCTTTCTACGGCATCCATCGAATAATTCATTTCTTTACTTCAACGTTCTCCAGTGTAGCCGATGACTTTTGCCCCATACAACCTTTATTTATACGTCATCTATTGTCGATTTTTGCAAAAATAAAATTGAATAAAATCAAAGGTTTAGGCTCCGGAAGGTTTCCGGAAGGTTGAAACAGGGGGAAATCGCTACAGTTCGTGCAGTTTTGCAGAACGCCCCCGGCCGATTCGGCCGCCGGTTCTGCCCAGAACCACCGGAGCCGAAAGATGATCACGACCGACTACCAGGCCAGCGCAGCCGAAGTCACCAGCGTGGGGGAAGTTCGTATTGCACTGGCGAAAGTATTGCTGAGCGCGGACTTTTGCCGGGCCCAGAGAATGCGCGAATTGCTGCGCTTTCTGGTTGAGCAAAAGTTGTCTGGTTCGCAACGCGAAACCCACGAGTATGCGGTCGGTATCGAAGTCTTCAAACGCAACCCGGCCACCTACAACACCTGCACCGATCCGATCGTGCGGGTCCAGGTGGGACGCTTGCGCGACCGTTTGCGCGCCTATTACGCCGGCGCCGGCCAAGCAGACGCGGTGCGTTTCATCATTCCCGTTGGAAACTATATGCCGGAGATCGCCGTGATGGCTCCCCCAATGATGCCGCCTGCGCCGGCCCCGGCGACGCCGCCGCCACCGCTGCCGGTCGCCGGCATCGCCCGCAACTACCTTCTGGCCCACTGCGCCCTGATGTATTTCGATGACGACGCTTACGGCGCCGCCTTCGCGCGCGGCCTGAACGAGGAGCTGGTGCACCAGTTGTATTGCGCTTTTGGCGCCACCATCGTGCCGCACACGGCGGCCAGCCTGGCCGGCGCGGTCAGCCACCGCCTCGAAGGCAGCGTGCGCGTCGACGCCGGCATGGTACGGCTGGCCTTGCGGCTGGTCGACAACACCGCCGGCAGCATGGTGTGGTCGGAGCAATTCGATGTCCGCGCCGGCTTGTCGATCGACCTGCAGGAAAAACTTGCCACCTCCGCCTGCACCGCCCTGAACCTGTATTTCGCCCATGGCTGACCCGATAATGACATTCTCGACCATATTGCCGGACGCGGCCGAACAGCTCGCCGCGCCTGTCGCGCACCCCCTCGTCGCCAGCGGTAATGCCGCCCTGGACCTGGCGCCCGTGGTGCTGACCGTGCAGAACCGCCGCCTCGACGGTGCGGCCCGCCAGGTGGTCTTATTCAAACGGAACTCGGCGGCGGGCTTCGATGACGTGGTGGTGGCCTGGAAAGTGATTCGCTGCCCGGCCGGCCAGGATGCGCGGGTGGTGGTGCCGTTTGCCCAGCAAATCGGCGTCTACGATCCCTGCGGCGCCCATGCCGGGCTGGAAGATGCGTTCGCCGGGGACATGTTCAGCATCGCCCCGGGCGACGGCGCGAGTGACGGGGGCGGCCACGCCGCCGCACCGCGGCTGGGCCGGATCGCCGGAAAACTTGTCAAGGCTGGCGCCGCCGAACGTTTCGGCGATCAAGGCCGCCCGAAACAGCTGGCCGCGGTGGGGCCGAACATGGTGGGCGTGCGCAACGCCACCCCCGACCGCGCGCTCGATGTCGTGCTGTACAAGGACGGCCGGCCCCTGTGCCGCCAGAACGCGTTGGCCCCCGGGGCGGCGGCGGTGTTCGAAGTGTTGCCTTATTTGCATGCTGCGGTGTGCCAGGGCATCACCGAAGGCGCGCTGGTGGACGCCGCCACCGTGGCCGGCGCCACGCGGATCAGCTTGCTTGGTCTGAAAAGTGCCGAGCTGGTGTTGACGGGCGCGGCCGGCACGGCGGATTTTCAGCTGCGCAATCCGCGTTTCAGCTAAGATTACCGCCGCGTCCTGAACCGGGCGCAGTTTGCGATCGCCCTATATATAAGTGTGACGCTGTTTCAGGCAGCGTCGCGCCGTGCGCCGGGCGAGCCGCTGCCCGGCTGACTCTGGTGGCTGTCGGCTGCGCTGTTTGCACCTTCCGCGCCATCGGCCCCCTTCGGCGTCAACGACGCCAGCCATAACTTGCCGCGCGCGGTGATGGTGCGCTGCTCAGGGTGCAGAAAACCACTGGACGTCAACCAGCGTTCCACGCCGTTGAGCATGGCCGGCCGCCCACCCGCCAGTGTCTGCTCGAGAGCGGCGATGCATTCGGCCTGGAACAGGGCGCGTGCCCCGGTTTTGGTCAGTTGCAGCGCACCGGTGCCGAGCCGGCTCACCAGGTTCAGTTCAAACATCGATCTAGGTACATCGGCCAACGGCCCTGACGGCGCAGTCGATACGGCGCCGTCTTCACTTTCGAGCATGCGCAGCAGCGCGATTTCTTCTTGCTTCAGTCTCATCGTTCTCACATTGTCGATGCCGGCTGTATCGCGGCCGGGATGGCGATATTTTACTGTACAGACATACAGCCGGGACGCCATCCGCAATCGTGCGCGCGGCGCTCATGTCACAATTTTGACAGTCTGTTTCGTGAAGGGAATGGGCGCACGGTTTGCACGGGCAGCTATGCCGTGAGCCGTGGCTAAAATTAACAATTTGGTCACATTCGTGTAATTGCAGGCCTACACGCACTATGCCGGTGCGCCGATGCGATCCGGATGGGGCGAGCGCCATAATGGCGCATCGTTTCTATTGACCAATCGCCATGACCACTGCTTTTTTCGACTTGCCGAATGCCCCCGTTCCCGACCCCGCGCCGTCAGTGCAAGCGTGCGGGCGCGCTGCGCCGGCGGCGAATATTCCTGCCCGGCAAGGTGCCGAAGCTGTCCATCCATCCGCGCGTGCCATGTATGTCTCGCTGCGCGACCGCCACGACAGCGCCCGCGCCCAGGGTGCGGCCTGGTTGCGCGGCCAGATCGACAGCGCGCGTGCGCTGGGCGACAATTTGCAGGCGGACCTGGCGGATGCCGACGCCATCGAGGGATGGATAACCGAGCATACCGGGGCGGTGGGCAAGGCCTACCGGGAATACCTGGGCGAGCGCAAGGCGGGGGCGCCGCGGCGCTATTTTCCCACCCGTTCGCACGCCCTGCATTTTTTGAAAGCGGTCGGCCCGACCAAGCTGGTGGACGGCGCCTGGCTGTACGGCATCCTGGCGCACTGGCGCGATCCCCGTTTTCTCGGCCTGATCCGCACTTACCTGGAAGAGCTGGGCGACGGCGTGCCGGCCAAGAACCATGTCGCGCTATTTCAAAGACTGCTTAAAACCCATTCGATCGACGACTGGCAAGGGCTGGACGACAGCCACTTCGTGCAGGGCGCGATCCAGCTGGCGCTGGCGCACAATGCCGAACATTTTCTGCCCGAAATCATCGGCTTCAACCTCGGCTACGAACAATTGCCGCTGCACCTGTTGATCTGCGGCTACGAGCTCAACGAACTGGGCATCGATCCCATGTATTTTACCTTGCACGTCACCATCGACAATGCCGACTGCGGCCATGCCCGCAAGGCCGCCCAGGCCATCGGCGAGCTGATGCCGCAGCTGGGCGACGGCGCAGATTTTGCCCGCCGCATCCGCGACGGCTACCGGCTCAACGACCTGGGCGCCAGCACCCTGTCGGTGATCGACGGCTTCGATCTTGACGACGAACTGATCGCCATCTTGATTTCCAAGAGCCAATATGGCCAGAACATGCACTCGGATTTCTGCCGGGTCGCCGGCCGCTCGATCAACGACTGGCTGTCGACCCCGGCCGACATGCCGCAGATGCTGGCGGCGCTGGTCAAGGCCGGCTGGATCGAGCGCGGCCATCCTGCCGAGCAAAGCCGTTTCTGGCGGCTGATTCAGGGCCCGAACGCCACCATGTTCGGGGTGTTCAGCGATTACGAACAGCAAGTATTGCGCGACTGGATAGAAAGCGAGCAAGCGACGCCGGCGCGCATGGTGTCGCACCGTTCGCAACTGCGTGCGCTCGATCAGCTGGCCGGTCACAGCGAGCGGCCGGCGGCGCCGCGCGGCATTTTGAGAAATGGCGTCAACGGTGTCGGCAGTACCGGCAGCGACGACGCCGGTGCCGGCGGCCCGGCCAGCGAACTGCATTTGCTGGAGCAACGCATTGCCGACTTGCCGAGCCGCGACGAGGCGATGGACGCGCTGCGGCAGCTGATGGCGCCGCATCTGCACGCCAAGCCGGTCGGCCTGATGGCGACCCGCCTGTTCGGACGCCTGCTGGCGGTGTGAACCCGGCCCCGTCACTTGCCGGCGTCGATGCGGCGACAAGTGGGTATTTAGGTGCGGTGTGCGCGGCGTGGGCCCGATTGTTACCTCCTTATCAATCATGAACATAAAACTATGTTCCCCATACGAGGCAAGAGTTGATTAGAATGTGACATCGCGCCACGATTGGCGCCCTCGGGGAGTATGCATGTCCAACCAGGCCGCACCGCAGACGATCACGCTGCTGTTGATCGACGACCATGAACTGTTTCGTTTCGGCGTACGCGCGTTCATGCAACCCCATCCCCATATCTACGTGGTCGGCGAAGCGGCGGACGGCGCCACCGGGCTGGCACTGGCACGCCAGTTTCAGCCGGCTGTCATCCTGCTCGATCTGCAGATGCCCGACATGAGCGGCCTGCAGATGCTGGCCCAGCTGCGGCGCGACTGCCCGCGCTCGGCCATCCTGATGCTGACCAGTTCGGACGACGCCGCCGATCTGGCCGAAGCGCTGCGCGGCGGCGCCTGCGGCTACCTGCTGAAAAGCGCCGACGCCGATTTCCTGGTGCGCGCCGTCGGCCGCGCCGCCGCCGGCGAAGTGATCGTCGCCGAAGCGATGACCTCCAAGCTCGTCCAGCAACTGCGCGTGCCCAACGCCGCCGCCGCCGACCTGGCCAGCCTGACCCCGCGCGAAAAACAGATCTTGCGGCGCCTGGCCCACGGCGAAAGCAACAAGGTCATCGCCCGCACCCTGTCGCTGGCGGAAAATACGGTCAAGATTCACGTGCAGCATGTGCTGCGAAAACTGTCCTTGAGTAGCCGGGTGCAGGCGGCGGTGTTTGCTGTAGAAAACTCTGCGGTTTTGGGAGCCGACTGATCACCCAAAAGTGATCACCCAAAAGTGAAAACCTACTTTTGGGTGGGTCTGAGCGGATAAAAATCGAAGATTTTTATAGGGAAGATCGA
>JACXTT010000274.1_pt1 | contig 85015 bp, 64 predicted proteins | sample 9270951 | NCBI WGS metagenome assembly JACXTT01 (sample SAMN15532306, study PRJNA645909) | rock metagenome | isolation source: weathered quartz diorite | place: Puerto Rico | collected 2017-06-21 | reverse complement strand
GCAGGGAGGTTGGTCAGGTTGGCCGCGTTGAGATTGGTCAAGCCGCTGCCGTTGCCGGCGAAACTGGCCGCAGTCACCGCGTTGGCGGCGAAATTTCCCGAAGCGTCGCGCGCGACGATGGCGTTGGGCGTGTTGGCGCTGGTGGCGGTGGTGGCGGAGTTGGCGACTTTTCCGCCTGTTGCAATCGTCGCCAATTTCGAGTCGGCGATGGTGCCGTTACCAACGATGTTGGCGCCGTTGAGGTTGGTCAAACCGCCGCCATTGCCGCTGAACTGATTGGCCGGGTTTGTGGCGATGACCTGGCTCGAAAACATGTTCGTGCCGCTAAAGAAATTAGTCCCGGTAAAGGCATTGGTCCCGGTGAACAGATTCACCCCGTTGAGCACGGCGACGTTGGCAGGGAGGTTGGTCAGGTTGGCCGCGTTGAGATTGGTCAAGCCGCTGCCGTTGCCGCTAAAGATGCCGTTCGTGATTTTCGATGCGTCCAGGTTGGGAATTTGGCTGACCGAGAGCACGCCACTGGCGATCTTCGACGCGTCCAGAAATGGAATCTGGCTGGCTCCGAAAACCCCGCTGGTGATTCTCGACGCATCCAGGTTGGGAATTTGGCCGGGCAGAAGCACGCCGCCAATCTTCGTGGCTGTCACCGCACCGTCCACAAGACTCGAAGTGGTGATCGAACCGATCCGCACTCCCTCAGCGATCAATCCGGGCGTATAGGTTTCCTGGTTGAACTCGTAGACCACCCCGGCACTGGTCGCGCCCGTGCCGTCCAAAGGCGCTGCAATCACCACCAGATTGGTCCCCAGTGCAGCCACGGCCCAGCCGAAGATGTCGCCGCTGGCTGCCGGAGTGGGCTTGATGAATGTCCTGACCAACGTCCCGTCGGTGCGGAACAAATACGCCGCCCCAGCCGAGCTCGCGCCGGTGTTTTCGCCATAGGCACCAATCAACACCTGGTCGCTACCCACCGCCGTAACGGCAAAGCCGAACGCGGCGCCGGCCACAGGCGCGGGATTGGTGAAAGTGGTGAGCAACGTGCCGTTGGTGCTGAACAGGTACGCCACCCCTGGAGAAGCTGTCCCATCTTGAGGCGCCCCAATAAGCACCCGGTCGCTACCCACCGCCGCCACGCAGTTGCCGAAATGGTCGTTCATCGCCGGCGCGGGATTCGTGAAAGTGATGAGGGGTACGCCGCCGTTGGTGCTGAACAGATACACCACTCCGGCATCAGTCACGCCCTTCACGTCCTTTAAATGCGCCCCGATGAGCACCTGATCGGTTCCCATCGCGGTCACGGCATTGCCAAAATGGTCGCCGCTTATCGGCGCAGGATTGGTGAAGGTGATGAGCGGTACGGAGCCGTTAGTGGTGCTGAATAGATACACCACTCCGGTATCAGGCGCCCCAGTGTCATTGAGAGGCGCCGCAATTAACACCCGGTCGTTCCCCAGCCCCGCTACGGACCAGCCGAAGATGTCGCCGGATGTTGAGGCTGGATCGGCGAATGTGGTGAGAGGTACGGAGCCGTTGGTGGTGCTGAAAAGGTAGGCTGCACCAATATTGCCCCCGCGTCCATACGCCCCAATCAGCACCTGCTCGCCCCCTACCGCCGCCACCGACCAACCGAAGTTGTCGCCGGACACGGGCGTGGGGCCGGTAAATGTGGTAAGCCGAGTGCCGTTAGTACTTATGAGATAAGCCGCTCCAGAATCGAGCGCGCCTGTATCGTCCAAATGCGCCCCAACCAGCACACGATCACTACCCACCGCGGCCAAGGAATCGCCGAAGTGGCCACTGCCTGCCGGCGTGGGATTAGTAATCGCCAACCCAGCTTTAAAGGAGCCGAAAACGGCTGCGATTTTTCCTGCTGTAACTGCGCCATCCGCAAGCGCGCCTGTCGTTACTGCGCCATTCGCGAGCGTACCTGCCGTCACCGCGCCGGCGGCGAGCTGATTGGAGCCGACCGCGCCAGCCGCGAGCATCACCGCCGTGATGCTCCCCGCACCGATGGCGTTGGACGAAATCGCGCCGGTGAGGTTCGCGGCGTTCAAGTTTGTGAGACCCCCGCCGTCGCCACCGAACTGGTTACTCCCATTTGTCGCGATTAGCGCGCCCGTGAGGAGGTTGCTCGCATTGAGCAAAGCGACATTGCCCGACAGCCGGCGGTCGTCCAGTGTACCTAAGGCAAGGTTTGACGCGTTAAGATTGGTCAGGGTTGTGCCATCGCCATAAAAGTACCCCTCTATGACGCCAGTATAGCTTAAAACGACGTTCGGAGGCAGTTGCAAAGTGGACAAGGTGCCCACGATATTGGCTGCATTGACGGAATTGGCGGAATTGGCGACCGTCGCGCTGCCCGCGGTGGCTGCGCTGCCCGCGGTGGCTGCGCTGGCTGCGCGGATCGCGTAAGGGGCCGAGGTGAACTGCTGGCGTGGCGACATGTTATAAAATTTCGTGCCACCGTTGGTGCCGACCGTAACGTCCAGCCAGCGATCGGCGCCCGTAAACACCCCGGGGCCAAAGTCGAGCGTAGCCGTAAACAAGCCATTGCTCACGGGGATTGCGGCCTGAAAGATGTTGGTTCCGGTTTGATTTCCTCCTGACACCGCGTCGTAAATGGAAAAAATAAAATCGAAGAACCCATTGACGGGTCCACCTGAATCACGGAGTTGGCCCTGGTAGGTAAACGCGGTGCCTTGCGCCCGAGCCGTGAAGGTCGGGCATAAGATTGAAAGGAACACTGCCAGAGCGATGATGCAGGAATCAATTGTGCTGCGATCTTTGCTCCGCCGATTAGTGTTGATTTGAGTATTCATGGTTTCCCTGTCTGTTTTTGAGCTTGGGGTTATCGTTGTGGTTGTATCGTGGTTCAATGCTTTGAAATTTTTGATTACTGGTCGTTGGTCACGGAGCTGGAGGAGTTTCGCTAGTACAGGTGAAACCCACGCCAGATCCGGTTTCCCTGGCAAGCATCTGGGTCAAAGCCCCGAGGTCATCCTTGAGCACGTAAGCGCAAGCTCCCGCTGCGGCCGCTTCGGCGCGAAGGTCGGCATCATCGTACTGAGTCACGATTACAATGCGCGCAGCAGGGAAGCGACTGCGTATGGCTCGCGTGGCTGCAAGACCATTCACAGGCTTCATTTGAACGTCCATGACGACCCAATCCGGCAGAGCCTCGGCGAATACGCGCACCGCCTGCCCGCCATCGGTTGCCTCGTGAATGTCGCTGGCTATTGGTGACAGCAGCGCGCGCAGCGTTTGGCGCATTGGCGCGTGGTCATCAGCAATCAGGAACGTATAGCCAGCGGTTCGAGTCATGGGCCGAGCATGACAGGCACCGTGCTTCTGGATAATCAGAGGCTATGCGTAGAGGAAGGTCGCGGAGAATGCCTAGGTGTTCCTACCTAGAGAAAGGCTGAAGGCTACAGCTTCGATTTATTATCGTACGCAAACTTCAGCAAACTGTGGCTTCCACTCAAATTTAGCTTGTGACTGATGTTCTGCCGGTGCGTATCCACCGTCCGCGTACTGATACCCAGCGACACTGCAATTTCCTTAGTCGTCTTGTCCTCCGCAATCAACTTCAGGATGCGGCCCTCGGTCGCCGTCAATAACTCCAGTCCCGCTTTCTCCCGGCGCAAAGCCGCGCTTTGTTGACTGCGCCGGAGCAGCAAATCCGCCAGTGAGGAGCTGACGAATGTTTTGCCTTCTGCAACGCAGCGGACGGCCTTAAGCAGATCGGTCACAGCATTTTCCTTCAGCACGTACGCACCGACGCCGAGGTTTATCGCTTCGTTAAACAAGTCTTCGTCCTCGTGCATGGTGAGCAGGATGACTTTCACGGGAGATCGCTTCTCCCAAAGCGAGCGCATGACCTGCAGGCCATTGAGTTTGGGCATGTGAATATCGAGAATGGCCATTGTTGGGCGAAGTAGCTCGATCAACCGCAGTGCTTCGGCGCCGTCGCCGGTTTCTCGCACGACCTGCAAACTCGGATCCTCCGCAATCACTTCGCACAAGCCCTTGCGAAAGATAGGGTGGTCGTCCGCAATCAGGATTTTGGTCGGTGTTTTCAATGTTTAACGGGCACTTCGATTACAACGCTCGTCCCTTCCCCCACTGGCGAGTCGATTTGCAGCCGCCCGCCAAGAGTTCGCACGCGCTCCCGGATGCCGCGCAGGCCAAAGCCGGCTTGAGTCGAAGACTCGCCGACGGGATCACGGACCTCGAACCCGCTGCCATTATCCTGGACAAGTGCACGTAAAATGGGACCGGCCTTGCGGATCATAAGGTTCGCTTCGGTCGCCTTGGAATGCTTAACAATATTGGTCAACAATTCCTGGATCACACGGTAGAAATGAATCTCAGCGTCCTTGGATAATTCGCCGTTCAACTCGGTGATCTCAGTGTGGAACTGTATGCTGGATGAATCGGCCAGGCGCCTTGTCATGGCGACAATGGCTTTGGTCAGCCCCATTTCATCCAATTGAAACGGCCGCAGGTCCTGCGCCATGCCGCGGACTTCGCGTAGCGCAAGGGAAGCCACGTTAGAGAGTTCGTTGATTTGTTCGGAAACCTTGCTGGAATTGGAGGAATGTTCGAGCGCCATCACCGCGCGATTTTTGATGACCAACAAACTTTGACCCACGCTATCGTGCAATTCGGCCGCGAGCCGCTGACGTTCCTGTTCCTGAGATTCCATAAGACGCCGCGAAAATTCCTGTTCCATGGCGCGGGCGCTTTCCAGCCGCGTGACTCGCCGGCGGTAAGCCGCGAAAAGAAGCCCGGCAAAAGCCGCGCCAGCAACAAAGCGAGCCAACCAGGTCTGATACCACGCCGGCATCACGATGAACGGCAACGACGCCCCGATAGGACTCCACAGCCCGTCGCTATTTGCTGCCAACACCGCGAATGTGTAGTGGCCTGGCGCCAAATGCCAATAATAGGCCGCGCGGCGTGTGCCCGCCGCCACCCAATCCTCGTCCGCTGGCGCCAGCTTGTACTTGAAGGAGAGCCGTTCAGAGTCAACGAAGCTCAACCCGCTGTATTGAATTTCGATATTGGCTTTCCGCGGCGGCACGCGCAGCGGGCGGTCCAGCGGTTGCGGCTGACGATCAACAACGAACGCTTCGATCACCACCGGCGGCGGCTTCGGGTTGGTGGGCACCATGGCCGGGTCAATCACGGCTACACCGTCCTGTGTGGGAAACCATAACTTGCCATCACGGGTCTTAACGCCGGCCGGCGAGCGTCCCCCGTTACATTCGGCATTGAGCATTCCCTCACTCTTACCGTAGGCAATCGATGTTATCGAGCGGCGACGGCCTTCGGCGAATTCGTTCAATTCCCGTTTGCTGACTCGATGAATCCCGTGGTTTGAACTCATCCAGAAATTACCGTTCGCATCCTCAAAAATCTGGAACACACCGTCATCGAACATTCCCTCCCTGGTTGTGTAACCAGCGAAGTGGCCATCCTTGAATCGGCCCAAGCCTCCGTCGGAGGTACCGATCCAGAGCGTGCCCTCTGCATCTTCATAAAGCGCAACTATGTGGTTGCTGGGCAGTCCCTCGCGTTCGGTCCATCCATTGAATCGTCCTTTGATCAGGCGGGACAAACCGGACCGCGATCCGATCCAGAGCGTCCCGGTATGATCTTCAATGATTACGCTGATGCTGCCAGCCGCCAGACCGTCCCGCTGCGTGAAAAGTGACAACTCGCCCTTTTGGTATGAGTATAAGCCCTTCTCTCCGCCGAACCACAGCACGCCGCTATGATCCTCATAGATGGCATTGACCGTCTCGTTGGTCAATGGAGTCGGCACGTCAGTTACGCTGAGATGATCGCCCTGGAAAGTGTTAACTCCGCCGATGAAACCCACCCACAAACGTCCGGTGTGGTCCTGGCACAACGCCGTCGGCTCTGTCCGCGTTGGCCCCAAAGGGAAATTTGTGACCACCCCGGCCTGGATGCGGGCCAGTCCCAGATTCCAGACGCCAAGCCAAACCGCGCCGGCGCGGTCCTCCATCACCGGGTAAATGTTTGCCTTTTGCAGCCCCGTCTGAATCGAGAGGGGATTGACGATTTGTTCGTGCGCGCGGATGAGCCCATAGGCGTGGGTTCCAATCCATAGATTGCCCTCGCGATCCTCGAACAGCACAGTGATGCCGCTCCTGGACGGATCACGCGCTTCCGGCAGTGGATGAGAGGATTGGGTGTTTGCGGACGGATAGCCGGTGAAGATACCACTTTTCAAACGACCCAGCCAGGGGCCTGCGGCACCGAGCCATATGTTGCCTTTGCGATCCTCACAGGCGATGAAACCAAGCCTGCTTCCCACGATCTCGCTTGGCAGACCATCGGACTGCCCGTAAATTTTGACGATCTTGCTATCACGGACCTTAACTAACTCTCCGGCCTGGGTTGCCAACCACGAGTTGCCGTATTGATCTGACATCACGGAACCGAACAACCTGCCAGACAACTCTTTGCCAATCTCCAATTTCGTGCTTTTCCCACCAGTGAAAATCTGGAACTCATCTCCAACTCTCGTCCAGAAATTCGGGGGCTGCGCAGGCCGAAAGCGGCCATCTTTCAATTGCATCGGGGTTCCACCAACGTAGGCCCAGAGATTGGCTCTTTCGTCTCCGGAAAAGCCATTCACATTCTCGGCCTGCAATCCTTCTCGATTAACTACGAGGCTGAACTTACCCCTCTGATAGCGGATTAAACCATCCACCAATCCAATCCAGAGAGCGCCCTCGCAATCCTCGTAGAGCGCCAGCACTCGATTGGACGGAAAGGTGGGAGTATTGGCTCGATTGAAGACCGTAAAGCGCACCCCATCAAAGCGCGCCAGCCCATCAAGCGTGCCTATCCACAGATAGCCGTCGCGCGTTTGCACAATCGCGCGCACGCTGTTTTGCGGCAGGCCCGAATCGGCCGTCCACACGTCGAAGCGATACTCGGCTGCGGCCTTATAGGTGGCCAGCACCAGCGCAAAGAGCAGCCAACCAACCCGAAAGCATTTCATTGGCCGCGCCGAAATCACGAGAAGGATTATGCCCACCGAGCGCCTTCCCGCACGAAAAATAAGGACGATGCCCTACTCGACCTCATTCGTGGACGCTTCGAACTCGGAGGAGGAATTCGACTGGATCAGCGCTTTTGCAACCGGAAGAATTTGGCGGTGGCGGTGGTTGTCAGGGTTACAGGATTCGTTGACCCGCTCGGAGAGTTTGTCCAGTTCGCCGGCGAGAGATCCCAAGTCTCCTGCAAAACGAACCCTGACGAGCTGGGCGTCCAGGAAATCGTGCAGAAACCTGGCGGGGCGGGAGAGATGGTGAGCGTCGGCGCGCCCTCGACTTGCACGGCCTGAGGCAAAACCCAGAAACCGCCTGCGACGGAGAATTGGCCGTTGGTCATTGTGGGGCCAGCGTCCGTCTGGCCGATGGTGCCGCTGAGGGCATACTGCGCATTGGTGCTGGTGCCGCCGCCGCCGGCCACTTTGAACCAATCGATCGAATATTGGGCGCGGGCCGGAAGAACCAAGATCCAAGCTCCAAGAACCAGAGAAGCTCCAAACTTCAAACTCCAATGAAAGTGTCGAGTGTCGAGTGTCCAGGGACGCGGCGGGAAGGTCTGGCGATTGGTCATTGGCAGTTTTCTGGATGCCGCCGAGGTCCCGATGCCGTTTGTCGGGATTGGATGTTGGATGTCGGAGTTTTTCATCGCGGGCCTCCTCGAAACTAGCGCATCAGTAAGCGTTCCAGAGAATCCAACCGCGCTTTCAACGTGGCGTTCTCGGCGCGCTGCTCCTCCAGTTTTTGATTCAGTCCCTGAATTGCCGCCAGTGCGACGCCGTGCAGATCGGCGTCGTTCAGGGCCTTGTCGTTTTCATTCAGCGGAAATTGGGCGTGGAAATCCTGCGCCATCGGGCCGATGTGCCGCTGGTCGTAGCTGATGTAGCTCCACTCGGCGATCGGCACGCAAGCGACCTTTTCCAGAACGGCCTGGGTGTCCACGGGCAGGACGCGATCCTTGGTGTTGCGATCGCTGGTGAAACTCCAACTGGCGTTGCCGGGCGTCCAGACGACGTTCTGGTTCGCGCCGGACGCGCCGCTGGAAAACGTGGCGCCTCCGATGACGTGGAGTTTATTGGTGGGCGCGGCAGTGCCGATACCAACGTTGCCGGAGGAGGTTATCCGCATCCGTTCGGTGTTATTGCCGTAGAATTCCATCTGGCCGTCTGCGGAGCTAAACAGGCCGCTGTCGATGTCGCCGCCGTTGCCGATGAATGCATAGCCATTGTTATTCGCGCCCAAGGCTCCCGGCGAACCGCCGCGGGCACGAAAGACATTGGCATGAACTGCGCCGGCGAAGGTGTTCGTGCCGCCAGTGAAGGTTTGGCCGCTGGCGTTCAACAAGGCCACATTCGCCGAGAGGCGCGCATCCGCCACGGTGCCGGTGAGGTTGGCGGCACTGAGAGAGGTGATCCCGGCTCCGTTGCCGGCGAGCGTGTTATTGGCATTGGCAAGCGCGGCGACGCCGGAGAATGTGTTCGAGCCGCTGAATGTTTGGGACGCATTGAGCAAGGCGACATTGCTCGAGAGCCGCGCGTCGGCGATGGTGCCGCTAAGCAGTTGGGACGCATTCAGGTTCGTCAATGACGCGCCGTTGCCGACGAACGTTCCATCGAATTCGACGCCTTTGTTCTGGTGGACAAAAAGAGTGCTAGTACTGCCACATCCCGTGACCACGTCAGGCTTTCCATCCGCGTTGAAGTCCGCAGTGGCGACCGATTGCGGGCCGCTGCCAACCGTCAGTGTGGCGCGCAACGCGAAGCCGCCTGCCCCGAGATTGATCAGAACCGAGTCGGTGCCATTGCCATTGGCGGTAACCAGGTCCGGCCGCCCGTCGCCATCGAAGTCCGCGGCGGCGAGGGCTTGCGGGAATCCGCCGGTGACTGGAGTAGAGGCCAGCGCAAAGCCGCCGCTTCCGTTGTTGGTGTAAACCGCCATTCTGTTGGTCGAAATCGTCAAGGTGACGATGTCCGGCCGGCCATCGCCGTTGACATCCACGGCGATGAGCTTTTGCGGGGTCGATCCAGTTAGCGTGGACGACACAGCGAAGGCACCGCTGCCGTTATTGGTGTACACCATGACGCCTGAGCTCCCGTTCGCGGTGATTAGGTCCAGTTTTCCGTCGCCGTTGACATCCGCTGCCGCGACGGCGTTCGCGCCCGGGGAAGCGTAGTTGATGGAGAAAAGGAACGCGCCGCTGCCATTATTCGTGAAGATTTGCAGGGCGCCCCCCGAAGAATCGGCGTTGATCAGGTCCGGTTTGCCATCCCCATTGACATCGACAGCAATTAACGACCTGGCATTGCTGTTGACAGTCCCGGTTGTACTCTGCGCAAACCCGCCGCTGCCGTTGTTGGTAAACACCGAGTAGGTGGAATTGTTGTTGCCGGTGATAAAGTCCAGCTTGCCGTCGCCGTTGACGTCCGCGGCCACCACGCCCTGCGGCTGGGGGCCCACAAAGTTCGTTGTGCTTAATCCAAAACCGCCGTTGCCGTTGTTGGTCATGATATAGACTGTAGAATTGAAAGCGCCGGCGATAATCAGGTCGGGCTTTCCATCGCCATTGACGTCGGCGGCGATCACAGCGTTGTCAGGATCCGTCCCGGGAATGACCGGTTGCGAAGTCAGCATGAAGGTGACTGGATGGATGGCGCCCGCCGAGTTTTGCCCTAAATCCAGGTTGGTAATCCCCGCGCCACTTCCTGCAAGGGCGCCGCTGGAAAGGGCGCCGTTGAACTGAACGGCGCCGGAGAAGGTCAGATTGGCGCTGAGCAGAGCGACATTCGTCGAAAGGCGTGCATCGGCCAAAGTGCCGCTGGAGAGATTGGCGGCATTGAGCGAAGTGAGGCCCGCGCCATTGCCGAAGAGAGTATTGTTCGCGTTCGTCAGCAGGGCCACGCCCTTGAATGTGTTGGAGCCGCTGAAAATCTGGTTCGCATTCAGCAGAGCGACGTTGGTGGAAAGACGGGCGTCGGCCAAGGTGCCGGTAGAGAGATTGGCGGCACTGAGCGAGGTGAGGCCCGCGCCATTGCCCGTTAGGGTATTGTTGGCGTTGGTCAGCAGGGCGACGCCCTTGAAGGTGTTGGAGCCGCTGAAGGTCTGGTTGGCATTCAATAGAGCGACGTTGGTGGAGAGGCGGGCGTCCGCAAGGGACCCTAAGCTGAGAGCAGAGGCGTTGAGATTCGTAAGCCCGCTACCATTGCCGGTGAAGTTCCCACCGTTGGTAACGAGAGAGGAAGGCAGCCGCGCCAGTGGAACAGCGCCAGTGACAAGGCTGCTGGCGTTGAGGCCGGTCAACCCGCTCCCATCTCCGGCAAAGGCGTTGCCGGCATTGTTGAATGAATTTGCCCCCGTGAATGCCTGCGTGCCATTGAGCAGGGCGACATTTGGCGACAGCCGCGCGTCGGCCAATGTGCCGGAGGCAACGCTGGCGGCGTTGAGGTTTGTCACGCCCGCTCCGCTTCCGGCTAATGCGGCTGCCGTGACGGTGCCCTGGAAAGTGTTGTCTTCCGTCAACACGGCGACCGGCGCCGGTCCGGCGCGGTGCTGCAGGGCCAGGCTTTTACCCCCTCCTGCAGCGACCGCCACCACGCCGTCCAGGCCGACGGGGATGTTGGTTTGGCCAGAGCCGCCATCTCCCCACGCGACTACCGTCCCGTCGTTCTGGAGCGCCAGACTATGGTAATCTCCGGCCGCAACGGCGATAATGTTGCTCAAGCCGGCGGGGAGGTTGGTTTGGCCAAAGGAATTGTCTCCCCAGGCGACGATTGTCCCGTCGCTCTGGAGCGCCAAATTGTGGTAGCTTCCGGCCGAGATGGCGATGACGTTGTTTAGGCCGTTGGGGACATTCGTCTGGCCATAGGAATTGTCTCCCCAGCCGACGACCGTCCCGTCGTTCCTCAGCGCCAGGCTATGGTACCATCCACCTGCAACGGTTATAACGCTACTCAAGCCGGCGGGGACGTTGGTTTGGCCAGCGGAATTGCCTCCCCAGCCGACGACCGTCCCGTCGCTCTTCACCGCCAGACTGTGGTAAAGTCCAGCCGCAATGGCACCCACGCTGCTCAGGCCTGTGGGGACGTTGGTTTGGCCATTAACGCCATAGCCCCAGGCGACGACCGTCCCGTTGCTTTTGAGTGCGAGGCTGTGGTAGCCGCCGGCCGCGATGGCGCTGACACTGCTCAAGCCGGCGGGAACGCTGGTCTGGCCATAGGTGTTATCTCCCCAGCCGACGACCGACCCGTCGGCCTTCAGCGCCAGAATGAAAGCTCCTCCAGCCGCCATGGCGGTGACGTGGTTCAGGTCTGCAGGAACGTTCGTTTGGCCCGCATAGTTGTCGCCCCACACGACCACGACCTGAGCCGGTTGTGACAGGGCCCCGACGCTCACGTTAGTCAGCCCGCTAGCATCGCCGGAAAAGTTGCCCGCGGTCAGCGTGCCATTGACCTCGAGCCGCGAGGTGGTCGGGTTAGTACCGATGCCAACCCGTCCCGAATTGTCCCAGACTAACGACAATTGTTGTCCGCCAACCGTGGTTCCCAAGGCGCCGCCGGAGTACCCGTAGAGAACCGGGCCGTCCTGATTGAAACCTGGGAACGTTTTGATCGCGCCGTAGTAACCGAGACCGTGGTTGGGATCAGTAATGTCGCGCAGCCGAAGGTCAACATCCGCCAGCGCGTTGGTGCCGGTAAAATTATTGTTGCCGTTAAGCAAAGGGACGTTAGGCGAGAGCCGCGAGTCATTGACGGTGCCGGTAGTCAGGCTGGACGCAGACAGACTCGATAGGCCGCTGCCATCCCCGTTGAACGCGCCCGCCAAGGTCACACCGCTTGCGCCGTTAGTCAGCACACTGTCGGGCAATTGCGCCGAGGTCAGCGCGCCGGTGATATTTGCCGCCGCAACGGCGTTCGCGGTGGTTGCCGTATCCGCTGACGTCGCGGCGGCAGCGCGCACGGCGTACGGCGTGGAGGTGATCTGCTGGCGCGGTGCTAGTGTGACGAAGCTGTCGGGGCTGCCGTTGGTGCGCACGCTGATTTCCAGCCAGCGGTCGGGGCCCGTGAAAATGCCGGCGCCAAAATCCAGTGTGACGGTGAACAGGCCGTTGCTCACGTCTGTGGCAGCATTCGTCCGAAAGCCGGTAACCGGGGGTCCGTTCGAACCGCCGAACAACCTGAAGCGCAGGTCGTAGCTCCCGTTGGCCGGACCGCCGGAGTCATCGAGGCGGCCCTGGTAGGTGAACGCAGTGGATTGCGCGCTCACTTCCAGTGCGGCTAAGAGCGCAAGCAGAAGAGCGCAGACTTTTTTCAGCGGCACTCCAGGCGAGCACGCTCGTTTGGGTTGGACAAGTTCTGTTTTCATAGTGATGTCAAATTTCTGCTGTAATCAGGCTTACATTCCTCAAGGCGTAAACCGCCGGCGAAGGTGGCCAAAAAATTTGGAAAGATTTTCGAGGATGGGAATCGATCAGTTGCGAGACAAGAATTTCAGGAATTCGCACGAATCTCCGGAAGAGATTCCCCAGCCCGTGGCTTTCGGGCTACTCACTGAACGGTGAATGGAAGGCCAATCACTTCACACAGCGGGTAGCGCCATGCTTGTTGATTAAATTCGTGCGAATTTGTGAAATTCGTGTCTTCCGCAGCCAACTCAGGGAATGAACGGCGACGGGTGTTCCTTTAAACGCTCCACGAAAAACCAGCGGCCCCAGCGGGCGTAGAAACCATCACCTTCCTGCGAGCAGAGCGAGACCTTCAACGCATCCCACCGTTCTGTGGGAACAATTTCCGAAGCACCGTCCTCGCGCAATCGGTGCCCCGACAACGCCTCGGCAACGTCCGGTAGCCAACTCGGCGCAGGCAAGGGCGCGCGGATGACCGGCCAGAGACGAAGCATGCCGTTGCCTGAAAGGCTCAACATCATCCGGCCGTCGGCGCTGAGGCGGTTGCGTCTCAGGCTTGTGCCGTTGTGAACCCACCCGCTCAAGGGCAGCCCGCTCGAGGCCTGCCACAGGCGGCTATTGCCGGCATCGTCCCCGGTCAGCAGCACCTGGCCATCAGCGCTGAATTCGCAAAACCAGACGCCCCCACGATGGACTGGCAATGAAAACAAGTGTCGGCCGGTGTGTGCGTCCCAGATGTGAGTCTTGCCTCCCGCATCTCCAGTGACAATGCGCGCATTATTGGGGCTGAAGAGGACGCTATAAACTTCCTGCTCGTGCCGAAACTCATGAACCAGGTGGCCGGTATTTGCGTCCCACAATGCCGCAGTGCGGTCACGCGACCCGGTAAGCAACAACTTGCCGTTCGCACTCCATTGCGCAGTCCAGATAACGGCCTGGTGGCGCGCAGCTTTCTCGGTCCGGCGCCCGTCTGGCAATGACCAGAACTCGATGGTCCCACTATCGGTCGGCACCACCAAGGAATGGCCGTCCGGATTGAAGGAGGCTCCCATGCCGCGCGATGAATTGGTAAGGGTCGGCCCGATTTGTCGGCCCGTTTCCGTTTCGCGCACCTGGATGCTCGGCTGGTCCGTTAAAACTGAAAAATAACGTCCGTCGGTCGAGAACTCGACGTACGCCGATCGAGCGGTCTCTACTGCCGGGAACAGCGCAGCTCCCGTGTCCGCATCCCAGACTATCGTTCGATTGTCCCCGCAGGCGACGACCCGCCGGCCATTAGGAGAAAACGCCAGGTGCGTGATAACCTCATCCATCTGCATCCGCTTGAGCAAAGCCCCCGAGTGCGCGTCACGTACCTCCGCCGATCTCGCGTTATTACAGAGCACCCATTGCGAACCGGGGCTGAACTTTGCGTCGCTGATGCTTTCCCTGTTGGTGATCACAATCGGGTCCGGAGCCTTCATTCGCGTGTCCCAGAGTCGAACGATGCCATCTACCGATGCGGTCGCCAGCCGTTGCCCGTCCTTGGATAAACCCATCCAGGTCAGGCGGCCAATATGCTCGCCATTGAGGGTTTGTAATTCATGGGTGGTTAAATTGACGATCCCCAAATGCCCTGCCGCGTCGCCCACGTACAGTTCATGTCCGTCCTGTGAAAAGCACCACGCGCCGATGGGGCTGGGCGTCGGCACAATCCAACCTTCTGATGACGAGGTCGCTGCGGGGGCATCCGGCGAGAGCGAAGGTTCGAAAGTCCAACCCGACAACTCGCCCCCCGCTGCGCCAAGCCAGCAGCTAACGATCACCGTCTTGCCGCCCGGATGCACCTCCGCTTCCACAGGCCCGTTTCCTTGGAATCCGGGCGTCTGGGGCGTTTGCCAAACCAAACGGCCAGTGGCGGTCTCCCACGCCGAAATCCGCCGGCCGTCGTCAGTCCCTAACATGTATTTGTCATCGGGACTGAATCCCGTGACGGGCGGGTATGTTCTGGTTTTCTCAAACGACGGTCCGACCTGTTTGAGTTGTGCGATATCCCATACGCCGTAACTCTCTCCAGGCCCGTAGATAGCGGCAAAGCGTCCACCGGCGGAGATGGGTAATCGCTGGTTGACTTTATGTGAAAAGGGAACAAGGCTGACCAGGCCATTCAAATCCCAGAGAGACACCGAGCGCGCATCGTCCACCAGCAGACGGTTTTCGCCTGGAGCAACCGAAACAGCCGGAGTCTCAAAACGATTGGAAAGCACGAGCGGGGAGGTGCTCGAATTTAGCGGCCACACCCTCACCGTCCCGTCGTTTGCCGCAGTAGCCAGATGTCGCCCGTCCGGCAGGAAGGCGGTGGTGTTCACGTACGAACCGTGAACCAGTGGCCGATCTACCGGAACGACAAACGTTTTTTCGGTGAGTAGGGAGAGCAATCGAGTCTGCATCGCCGCGTCGTTGGGATGCTGGCGCGCCGCGCGGGCAAACCACGCTAACGCCGAACTGGTCAACCCTTCCTCCAGTAGCGCCTCGGCATCAAGCCATTCGCGAGTAAAAAGGTTGCGCGTCAAGGTCCGGTTCGCCGCGTCTGCTTCATTGCGGGCCAGCATCTCCTGCTTTTGGCTCGTTTCCGCTTTCTGGCGCAAATCGCGCTGGACCTTTTCGGCGCGGCGCGTTTTGACCGCATCGCGCGTCGCAAAAATCACGCCGGCGACCAGCAACAGCGCTACAGCAACTCCAGTCGCAAATGCGGGTCGATTCCGACGGATGGTCTTTCGTAGTAAGTATAACCGGCTGGGGGGCCGCGCCACTACGGGCTCATCTCGAAGATAGCGTTGGATGTCGGTTGCCAGTCCATTGGCTGTTTCGTACCGGCGTTTGCGATCTTTTTCCAACGCCTTGAGTACGATCCAATCCAAATCGGAAGCCAGTGACGAGTGACGAGTGACCAGTGGCGAGTGGACGGGGCGCGTGAGAACGGCTTGGCGAAGGCTTGTGGAGGGTTTCGTGGGTTCTTTCTCCCGAATGATGCGGCGCATTTCGTCCAGGCCGGCGGCCAGCAATTCTTTGGGATCAAACGGGGGGCGCCCGGTGAGCAATTCGTAAAGCAGCACGCCGAGCGAATAAATGTCCGTTCGCGTATCGACGTCGTTCGCGTTGAGTTCTGCCTGTTCCGGGCTCATGTAGGCCGGGGTGCCCAGGAACATCTCAAACCGTGTGAACACGGTCTTGTCCGTCAGATGCACGTCAGCGGTCGCCTTGGCGATCCCGAAATCGATGACCTTGGGCAACGGCACACCATCATCTGAACTCACCAGCACATTCGATGGCTTAAGGTCGCGATGAATAATTCCCTTTTGGTGCGCGTGCTGGACTGCCTGACAAACTTGAATGAACAACTGCAGGCGCTCGACCGTCGAGAGATTATTCTGTTCGCAGAAATCGGTGATTTTGGTACCGCGGACCAGTTCCATCACAAAAAATGGACGGCCCCGGTCAGTGGCCCCGGCGTCCAGCACGCGGGCAATCCCCGGATGATCCATCAAGGCCACCGCCTGCCGCTCCGCCTCGAACCGCGCGATCATCGAAGCAGTGTCCATTCCCAGCTTAATGACCTTGAGCGCCACCCGCCGGCGCACCGGCTCCATCTGCTCGGCCATATAAACGACGCCACAACCACCCTCGCCGATTTTCTGCAGCAGCTTATAACGCGCTATCCGGTCACCTTCCTTTTCCTCCATCGGGGCGGACAGAGCCAAACCCTCGCGCTTGGGATCCGCCAGAAACCCGCCGACCGAGTCGCCGGACCGCAACAGTTCCTCGAGCTCGGCCCGGAGCGCTGCATCACCGGCGCAAGCCTCATCGAGAAACACCTGGCGCGCTTGCTTGTCCTCTATCTCCGACGCCTCATTGAAGAGCGCGCGCAACGTTTTACCGGTCGCCATATTTACTTATGCGCAAAAAGGTGGGAAAAACGGCCAACAAATTCACGAACTAAACTGTCTTCGAAGCTCCCGATACAACCACGCCCGGGCAAAACCCCAGTGCCGCCGCGCCGTCCGTTCCGGAATCCCCAGGGCCTGCGCGGACTCTGCATTTGTTAGGCCGGCAAAGAAGCGGAGCTTGATGAATGCAGCAGAATCGGGATCTTCTTTGGCCAATTTATCGAGTGCTTCATTGACCGCCAGCAGTGTTTCATCGTCCGCCTCGACGGCCACCTCCAGTTCATTAAGTTCCACCCTCTGCGAACCGGCACCACGCTTAAGTGCATTCTTTTGCCGAGCCCGATCGATGAGAATCCTTCGCATCGCCTCGGCTGCAGCAGAAAAAAAATGACCCTTCCCACTGAAACGCACCTCTTCGGTCCCCACCAGTCGCAACCACGCCTCGTGCACAAGCGCCGTGGGCTGCAACGTCTGCCCAGGTTGTTCCTGCGCCATTTTGGCGGCCGCAAGTTTCCGCAGTTCCTCATAAACCAACGGAAGCAACTGATTGGCCGCCTGTGGGTTACCAGCGTCGATCGCATTCAGCAACTGGGTTACTTGCGACATGCGTTCGATGATAGCGGTCGTCCATGCCTGGCGCGAGCTGGAATTAACGGTCGAACGGTCCAAGCAGTTGATTTCCCCTTTCGGTCTGGCAAGGTGTGGTGATGAAGACTCTTGATGCCTTGCCGTTTTGGGTTCTGGCAGCGCTGCTCCTGGCGGTTTCGGTCATGTTCAATTCGGGATGCGCGTCCACTCCGAAACCAGATTGGAATGAAAGGATCGGAAACTACACCTATGATGACGCGGTGCGTGAGCTCGGGCCGCCAGCTTCCACCACGAAGCTCCAGGACGGCACCGCCGTGGCGGAATGGTTCTTGAAATACGGCTCTCAGATGTCGTTCGGACTCAGCACCGGTATGTACGGTCCCGGTGGCGGCATCGGGGTGGGGCAGACAATCAGCCCACCGCCGAAAGCTCATTTTCTGCGGTTGACTTTTGGCACTGACGGCAAGCTTCAACGTTGGGAGAAAATCCAGCGTTGAGGAATCAGAAATCCGAAGGCCGAAATCCGAAGGCCGAAATCCGAAGCCCGAAATAAGACCGAATTCCCAAATCCGAATTCGTGACGGCCAGCTTGCCAAATGGGTAGCTACTGACCGGGAACCTGGCTTTCGACCTTCGGAATTCGGATTTTCGGTTCGGGGCTGGAATGTGCGGGACAGGCTCGAGGAACTCTCTCCCCCTTCGCCATTCTCTTATCGCTCCACAATGCGCTTGTTGCCGCCGTTTTCCGCGGCGTATTCGCGCAGCGCCTTCACAAGGTTCTCCAGTTGGGCGCGGGTGTGTTCGCTTGAAATGACGAATCGCCAGTAACCGCCGGCGGGGCCGCCTGGATAGCGAATGAAGGGTGGGTAGATGTCCGCCCGCAGGAGCCGACGGCTCAGTCGCGCGTTCTCGTTGGGAGTCGCGGGAGGAAGGGCTATGATTGGAGCCGGTGTCTGCGGCAGGCGAATCCCCGTATTGTTCAGGCTGTCTTTCACAAACTTCGTGTTGGCCGACAAACGTGCTCGCAGTCCGCGGTCAGTTTTCAAAATGCGGATGCTTTCCAGAGCAGCGTTGGCCAAGGGCAACGGCAAAGGCGTACTGCCGATGAAAAGTCGGCTTTGTTCCAGAACTCGCCGCCGGAGCGAGACAGAGCCGAGAATCGCCCCGCCGTAGGCCCCGAACGCTTTGCTAAGTGTGGTCGTTTGAATGATTCTGCGCCGGCTCACACCTGCGAGTTCGAGGGAGCCTTGGCCGCTCCGGCCGAGCACACCGGCGCCGTGTGCATCATCCACGAGCACCCAGGCGTCCTTCGGGAGCGCGCTCAGATAATCGGCCAGCGGCGCGACTGAGCCATCGCGCGCAAACAGGCCGTCGGTGAGTACCATCAAGCGGGTGCCGGGGCCGCAGCGGCGGACCGACCGCGCCAAGTCTTCCGGGTCGCAATGTTTGAAGTGGAGCACAGGACAATCGAAGTAGCGCGCGGCGTCTGTAAGTGAGGAATGAGATTCCTCATCGAGAAGAACGTGAGAAAACTTACCTGCCAGCGCTTGAGCAACAACGAGGTTTGTCACATACCCACTCGAAACCAACAGGACATCGGGCGCTCCGAAGAAGTTAGCCAGACTGCGCTCGAGTTCGCCGTATAAGACATGGTTTCCAGTTGTTAATCGGGACGCGGCGACATTCAGCCCATATTTCTGTGCGCCCGCGCGGAGCGCTGCCAATACTCGGGGATGATGCGCCAGCCGGAGATAGTCGCAGCCAGAGAAGTAGGAGAGCCGTCGGTTTCGGAAACGCACGTAGGTGCGATTGATCTGCAGCAAGGGAGCCGGTTCGATCATCACCGGAGATTGACCACGTCCCCGGCCTGCAAAGAAACATCTTCGCCGGCGAGCAGTTGCTTGGGATCCACGGTCAAGGGTTGTCCGTTCCGAACGATGACAATCTCACGTGGGTCGCCGCGGGCATAGTATTCCGCGGCGATGATGGCCTTCGCCAGCGTCAGATCTTGAGTCCAGGTGATCAGCGGATTGCGCACCGGGCCGATAATGGTGACGCTGTTGCGCGACTGCAAAGCTCGTTCGAGCGCCTGCTGTTGGCCGGCAACGTACGCCGCCCGCGCCTGAGCTTTGGCCTTGGATTTCGTCGTGCAACTCGCGACGGCGACGGTTAGCAAACCGAAACACAAGAACAATAAGCCTCTTGTCCCTAGACATTGAGTTGTGGGGCAGCGGAGTGATAGTACGACTGGTCTCTTCCCCCTCACCGCAACCCTCTCCCTCGGGGAGAGGGAGCGCTGCCGGCCATCGCCCCGCGACCTGCTCGGTTCGTGCTCACAAGGCGCGTCAGTAAACGCCGGTTTTCCCCACGGACCTGCCGAAGAAAGCGAGAGCAAGCGGGCTCCTCTCCTCCAAACCTGCCGCGCTGTCGCGCCGGCGCAACGGGGGAGGCGAGGGAGAAATATCCAACGTGGCTCAGCAGGCACTTTCATGCCGATTCTCCGGGTCGTTTGAGAATCCTGCCAAACTCGCTTTCGACCGGCTCGATCTCGATGCGTGGGGCGGCTTTCCCGGTTTGCATGTTCGCAGGTAGCGCAGTTGGTTTTGCCTGGCTCATCGAGATTGGCGTGGGCGGGCCACCCAGAGCTTCGGCCGACAGGGGCGGATCGGACGATTCCGTATCGGGTGGATCAGGACTTTCGCCCGGGATGTGCCACTCTGTCCGGCTGTCGAGCCAGGTCCGATATCGCTGGTAACTCCACATGCCATGTTCGCCGCCCGCCTCGATGGCCGAAATGATTTTGAAGAAATCGCGGTTCCGGACGAAATTTTTCACCGCGTGCGTGGCCACCAGGATTTCGCATTCGGGCACGCGGATGTTGAGCTCCGGCCGGAAGCGCAGCCGCTGCGAGACCACGGCCACGAGTGAATCGGCGAGTTGCGCGCTGACGCTACTCTGAATTTCGGCTGGGAAGGCTGAGACGACGCGTTGCAGCGCCTCAGCGCACGTCGAGGAGTGGACGGTGGCCAGCACCAGGTGCCCCGTCTCAGACGAGTTCAGGGTCAGCCGCATCGTTTCCGGCTCGCGCATCTCGCCGACCATGAGCACATCCGGGTCTTCGCGCAGCGCATCCAACAACGCCTGCTCGAAGCTCGGCGTGTCGCGCCCGACCTCGCGCTGGCGGATGTAGGCCTTGCGCGGACGGAATATGTATTCAATCGGGCTCTCGATCGTCACGATGTGCCGCGTTTCAGTGAGGTTGATTTCCTGGATGAGCGCCGCCAGCGTCGAAGACTTCCCGGAACCCGTCGGCCCGCTGACCAGAAGCAGGCCATTTGCCGGCTTGACGAGCTTCTTCAAGTCGGGATGCAGGTTGAGCTTTTCGACCGTGGCCTGGAAAGATGACAGCAAGCGAATTGCAAACCCGATGCCGCGGGAGCTTTGGAGGATGTTGATGCGGCAGCGGACGCCCTGAATCGTCTTCGACAAATCGGACGAGCGCTGTTCAAGAAACCGGGGCCATTGCGCCTCACCGAGAAGGCCACGCGCCATCTCCAGGAGCGCCTTGGACGGTATGGGCTCGCCTACGGTGCGCAGGGCGCCGCGCACCCGCAGCGCCATTGGCAGCCCCGCCTCCAAGTGCAGATCGCTGGCGCCATTGCCTTGCGCTACGCCGACCAATGATTCCAGATCCATTCCTAACTCTAACTATTAACAGCGCGGCGTGCAAAGAGTTCCGGCTGCGTTCAAACCAGGTCTCATTAACACAGCGGCTTTAGCCCGGTGGAGCCAGGTACCGAGAGGCGTTAGCCGTTTTAACGGCTTCCCACGAATCCAGGCAAACTGTTGAAACGTTTTTCTTCCCGCGAGCGCTCCCATCCACCGGGCTAAAGCCGCGGTGTTAATGAGAGGGCTCCGTTCGAGTGTGAAATATTCCGTTTAACAGCTCGTCGGCACTTCCTGCAGGACTTCGATACAGTGCGGAATGGCGCCGACAACAAAGCCCAGGCATTCCACGGCGCCGCTCGGCTTTCCCGGCAGACAAATCACCAGTGTTTTGTCCACAACCACGGCCAGGTTGCGGGAGAGTATCGCATTCTTAGTGATCTTCATGGATTCCATTCGCATGGCTTCGCCAAAGCCAGGCAGTTCGCGCAGGGCGATCTCGCGCACGGCCTCGGGGGTAACGTCGCGGAGGGCGACGCCCGTGCCGCCGGTGGTCAGAATCAGATGGCAGCCCCGGCCGATCTGCTCGCGAACGACGCGCTGGATTTCACCCTTTTCGTCCGCCACGAGCGACTCGGCAACGACTTTCCAGCCGTAGCCGAGCGCGGCCGCCTTGAGCGCCGGCCCGCCCAAATCGTCGTACTGGCCTCGCGACGCCCTGTCGGAGACCGTAATAATCCCAACTTCAGTTTGCATGTTCCTCGTTAACTAAATCGTCGCGCCAGTAGTTTTCGAACGTGTTCGGAAAGTTCTGTTCATTGTAGGAGCCAACGTGAGGAGACTCAATTTTCAACGGCTCTTGGTGCGGATCAGAGCCTCCTAACGTCGGCTCCTACAATTCTAAGCGACACTCTTCGTTTTAGATACCAGTTTGATTCCTGTGATTTGCATCTGCTTGTCCACGGCTTTGCACATATCATAAATCGTCAGGGCAGCGACGCTCACCGCCGTTAGCGCCTCCATCTCCACACCGGTTTGCGCCGCAATTTTCGCCGAGCCAAGGATAACGATTCGATCCTGAGTTTTCGGGAATTCAAAATTGACCTCGCAGTGAGTAAGGGGCAGGGGGTGGCAGAGCGGGATTAGGTCGCCGGTTTTTTTGGCGGCCAGGATGCCGGCCAGCCGCGCGGAAGCCAACACATTGCCTTTGGCGATGGTCTGGGATCGAATGAGTCTCAGTGCTTTCCTCTGCAAGCGAATTTCGCCACGTGCAACCGCCTCGCGGAACATCACTGGCTTGCCAGAGACGTCAACCATGCTCACTTCGCCGCGCGCGTCAAGATGCGTCAGCTTCAACGGTTTCCTTCCATTGTTGGACCACCGTGCGCATTTGTTCGGCGGCATTGAGCCTCGGTTTGACATGCTTGAGACTATACCAGGGGAGCAAGCCCAGCAAATCAGGCGTGACCAGGATCTGGCCATCGCAGTCCGGCCCGGCGCCAATGCCGATGGTCGGAATGGGCAGGCGTCGGGTTAGCTCGCCCGCGACGCGCGGCGTGACCAACTCGAGGACGACGGCGAAAGCGCCGGCCTCGGCCAGTGCATCGGCATCCGCCAGTAGCGCCTGGTGCTCCGGTTGATTTTTTCCTTTCACTTTATAACCACCTTCCTCGAGCACATGTTGTGGCAGCATACCGAGATGGCCGAAAAAGGGAATGCCGCAGGCCAGGATGGCGCGGACCTGTGGCAGGATTTCGCGCCCGCCTTCGGCTTTGACCGCATCGGCCCCGGCCTCGACGAGACGCCGCGCGCTGGCGACCGCGGTCTCAGCGGTCTCGTAGCTGTGGTACGGCATATCGGCGGTAAGAAGCGCGCGAGGCTTTGCCCGTGCCGCCGCGCGCACATGATGCTCCATTTCCGCCAGCGTCACGCGCGTTGTGTCCGGATAGCCCAGCACCACCATGCCCAAAGAATCGCCTACAAGGATCAACGGGATGCCCACTTCATCCAGCAACCGCGTCATCGGAAAATCGTAGGCCGTCAACGCGGCGATTTTTTCTCCACGCCCCTTCATAGCGCGAATCGATTCGGCGGTCATCTTCGGGCCGGGCATCGACGAACGATTGCGGCACTCATCCGGTTCGACAAGCGGAAATTGGGCTATTTGGCATTGAGTTGTCATACGCTTCGCAAAAATGCAGTCAACGGGCTGGTGGGAGTGGCGGTTTCCTGAGACGGAGCAAGGCCGCATTCAAAAGCGGCGCGTCCGGCTTCGACCGCCCACCGGAACGCGGCGGCCATGCGGTTGGGATCGCTCGCCACGGCGATGGCCGTGTTGACCAGCACGGCGTCAGCTCCCATTTCCATGGCTTCAGCAGCATGACTGGGCGCGCCAAGGCCTGCATCCACGACGACCGGCGCGGTGGCTTGCTCGATAATGATACGAATTTGATCGCGCGTCTGAATGCCGCGATTGGAGCCGATGGGTGAGCCCAGCGGCATGACGGTGGCGGCGCCGGCATCCTGCAGCCGTTTGGCCAGGACTGGATCCGCATTGATATAGGGCAGCACCGTAAAACCCTCCTCGATGAGCATTTCTGCGGCTTTGAGCGTCTCGACTGGGTCTGGCAGGAGGTATCGCGGGTCGGGATGGATTTCGAGCTTGATCCATTTAGGCAAGCCGGCGGCCGCGGCCAGTCGCGCGAGGCGCAGCGCCTCCTCGGCATTCATCGCGCCGCTGGTGTTGGGCAGCAGCAGGAATTTCTTCTGGTCGATGAACTCCAAGATGTTGGCGAAGGGATCTCTCTTTCCGCTCAAGTCCGCCCGGCGCAGCGCGACGGTAACAAGCTCCGCGCCGCTGGCTTCCAAGGCGTCGCGCATCGCCTCCGGAGCCGAGAATTTTCCTGTGCCCAGGATCAGCCGAGAACGAAAACTACGACCTGCGATGACAAGCGGTTGATGCGACAACGACATCACCCTAAAACCGGAAATCGAAGGCGATGCTGACTGCATGAGTCTGAGTGCCGCCGAACCGGATCTTGTCTGAAGGCGTGCCGAAGGTCACGTCCGCTCTCCACTCTGGGTCAGTTGTGGCAAAGTAGCGATATTCCACGCTCAGGCCCATGTGGTCATTCAAGCGGCAGCGCAGGCCGCCAAAGGCCTGGTAAGCGAACACCGCCGTCGAATCATTCCCGTGAAGGCGCGTGCCATTGATTTCGAGCTCGTCCACGTCCAGCACCGCTGCTGAGCCGCCGATGCCGCCGCCGAAATAGGGCGTAATGCGATACATTCTGGGGCATTGGAACCTGGCATTCAGCAGGAACGGCACATTGGCGAAGCCGGCATCCACCCGTGTGGCGCCTGTGACGGTGTCTATCGAATTGGCGAAAACCCCTGTCTCTGCCTCCGCCGCGAACCAATCAGTCACATGGAAGCCGAAGGCAGCGCCGAACCGCGCGCCCGGATCGAACTTGACCTTGGTTCCCGGCGACACCGGTCCGAGGAACTCCTTCAGGTCGGTATCCAGCGTCCAGTTTCCGCCCGCGTCTGCTTTGAAGTAAAATCTTTCCCACTGAGCATTTGCCGGCGAGGGAGAAAGGAGCGCCAGGCCAGCACAAGCCGCGAGCATCGCCAGCAATCCGGATTTCGTCTTCATAATCTTTCTTTTTTCAGATTCGTGATCTTTCAGTCCCGTTTTGCTTCGGATAAGTCCTCTGTGCGGTGTTGTCAATGAGATTATCAGCCCAAACGCGCTCCAAATCTTCTTGCCCCGAACCGCTGACCTCTCCATAAGGACGATATGGTAAATCGCTCTTATTTTGCTCGAGCAATCGCCATCTTCATTTCTTTCGTGGCGCTATGCGGAATCACCTCAGCGGCGGACAATCCGTTCCTCGGCGATTGGGGTTTGACGCTGTCGGGCGGCGAGGCCGGCTGGCTGGGCGTTGAAGAGGTTGGCGGGCGCCTCCAGGCCAGCGTCATGTGGGTTGCTGGCAGTGTCGTGCCGGTCTCATCCGCCAGGATTGAAGGTGACCGGCTGATATTGACGCGCGAGCATGTCTCCGAGAAAAAGGAAGCGGGAAAAACCGTCAAACGGACGCTCGTCGAAACGATCACCCTCACGGTCGAAGGCGACCAGCTCAGAGGTGCGAGCGTGAGACCAAAGGAGAACGGGCAAGGCGAGGAGCGAACTGGGCTCAGAGGCAGGCGCACGCCGCCAATGTCGCTAGCGCCCGATCTGAGTCAGGTCAATTTCGGGTCACCGATCGAGCTCTTCAACGGCAAAGACCTTACGGGCTGGCGCTTGACCCAGCCCTCGGCGGTGAATGGCTGGAGCGTGAAGGATGGTCTGCTGGTAAACTCCAACGTTCAGGTGAAAGGCCAGCCGCACAAGAATTTCGGCAACCTGCGCACCGAGCGCGAATTTCGGGATTTCAATCTGACGCTCGAAGTCCGCGTCCCGGAGCACGGCAACAGCGGAATCTATCTGCGCGGCATGTACGAGGTGCAAGTCGAGGATAATTACGGGAAGCAGCCGACCACGCATAGCATCGGCTCGATCTACAGCCGCATAAAGCCCTCATCCAATCCCTGCAAGCCACCCGGCCAATGGCAGACTTTCGACATTACGTTTATGGACCAGCACGTCACGGTCATCCTCAACGGCACCAAAGTCATTGACAACCAACCGGTGGCCGGTTGCACGGGTGGCGCTTTGTGGTCCGACGTCACCCGGCCCGGGCCAATCTATCTGCAAGGTGACCATACCAGCGTCGAGTATCGCAATATCGTCCTTCGCCCGGTCCGCCGGTTCTAACGAGGATTGCACCTTGAAGTTTGGCCGACGAACTCTAGCTTCTCTGAGTGTTTCGTCCCTGCATTGACCTGCATGAAGGCAAGGTAAAGCAAATCGTCGGCGGCACACTGGGTTCCGCACACGAAAAGCTGCAGACCCATTTTGTTTCGGAGCACCCGGCGGCCTGGTATGCCGCGCTCTACCAGCGCGACGGACTGACGGGCGGCCACGTGATCATGCTAGGGCCGGGAAACGAAGCCGAAGCGCGCTCGGCTTTGCTGGCTTACCCCGGTGGCCTGCAAATCGGCGGACGTATGAACGCAGAAAATGCCCAGTCGTGGCTGGACGCGGGCGCTTCGCACGTGATTGTAACTTCCTGGATATTTCGTGAAGGGCGACTTGATGAGGAACGTCTGGCGAAGCTGGCAAAAGTGGTGGGGAAAGGAAGATTGGTACTGGACTTGAGCTGCCGTCGGCGCGGCTCTGATTACTTCGTCGTTACTGATGGCTGGCAGAAATTTACTGAGCTGACGATCAATGCCGCGAACCTGGAAACTCTGGCAAGCTGGTGCGCGGAGTTCCTGGTGCACGCAGTGGATGTGGAAGGGCTTTGTCGAGGAATCGATCGTGAACTCGTTGAGAAACTCGGCCAGTGGTCGCCGATTCCGACGACTTACGCGGGCGGCGCCAGCTCGCTCGCTGATCTCGAAGAAGTCACACGATTGGGAAACGGGAGGATCGACCTGACGATCGGCTCGGCGCTGGACATTTTCGGCGGCACGGGCGTTCAATACGCTGACGTGGTCGCTTTTAACCGCGAGCTGGGCGGCAAAACCAAGTAAGGTGGGGTCACTGTCCCGCGCGCCTCAGCCGCGCGACTACGCCTGGCGCAGTTTTTGAACGCCGCGCAATAATGCGGCGACAAAGGACCAGCGGCTCGTCTCCGGCTCCGGCTCCGGTTCCGGTGCTGCTGCCCGCTCGGGAAGATTCAAGACGCGGCGCACTTCTGCTCTGAGCTCATCACGATCGAACAGGATGCCAAAGACTTTATCCGCGCCGGCTTCCAGCAATGCCAGTTCATCGCCGGAGCGAACTCCAACCCCGATGATGGGCGTGGAGCGGTGGCTCTTAATGGTCCGAATCACGCGGGCCGCATCGGCGACCGTGATGCTTGCTGCGCGCGGCGGCGGGCCGGCGACGAGATGGCTCGGGGCGACAAAAGCCAGCCCACACCCAGGCTGGCAGCCACGGCGCAACAGTTCATCCAGTCGGACGGTTGTGGCACAGAAAACCTCGAGTTGGTTGTAGCAGACATCACGGACGGCTACCTCGATGAGATTGTTTAGACGTCGATCGGAATTAGCGAGCAGGACATGGACAATGTTCATATAACTTGCATCTGATCCTTGACATAGCAGGCTTATTGCCAGGATCGGACATGCGAACAAAACCCCTCGCGCGCGCGCGCAGGCGAAGCTGCTCAAGAACCCCTGATAGCGAAGGACGGAGGCAGTTGCTGGGGATCAGGCTTCAGAAGTCTGAGAGAGCCTGCGCGGTTGACCAGCCGACACTTCAAGCTGCGATTGCCGTCCCAATTCGGGACACGACTCACGCTGGTCAAGGACAGACAAAGTTCAACCGGACGCCGTGAACTAAGACGTGCCCGGCAATCGCACCGTGAACGTGCTACCCTTGCCCAGCTCGCTGGCAGCCTCAATCGAGCCACTGTGGAGTTCGACGATGGATTTGGCAATGGCGAGGCCCAGCCCCGTGCGGCCCTGTGCGCGGCTGCGCGAGGGGTCCGCCCGCCAGAACCGCTCGAAGACATGCGGCAGGTCTTCAGTGCAAACACCTTGGCCAGTGTCGCTGACGCAGAGTGTGACAGTGCCCCCATCGCTTCTTGTCGAGATGCGGACTTCACCGCCATCTCTGTTGTAAAAAACGGCGTTGGTCAAAAGGTTGGTGATTACCAGCGCGACACGGTCGGCATCGCCGAGACATTCCGCCGCAGCCAAATCAGCGTGCAGCGTAATGCGGCGCTCGGCGGCGAGCGGGCGCACGAGCTCGAGACACTCGGCCGCCGTCTGCGCGAGGTCGAATCGGGCCCGCTTCAAGGGCTCCTGCCCCGCGTCAAGGGAGGCCAGTTCAAGCAATGATTCGATCAGGCCGCGCATGCGCTGGGCTGCGCGCTGGCAGGCCTCAACGGTTTCACGATATTCGGCGGCGGCGCGCTCACGTGTCAGGGCCGATTGCGTCTGAGTGAGCATGACGCTGACCGGGGTGCGCAGTTCGTGCGCGGCGTCTGAGGTGAACCGGGCCTGTTGTCCGAAAGCCGCTTCAAGCCGGGCGAAGGTCGAATTCAACACACTGGCGAGTTGGTCCAGTTCGTTGTCGGTGTCCGCGGCTGGAATCCGCAATGACAGATCGCCGCTCGAAATCTTCAACGCGGTAGCGCTGATGTCGTCGATGGGTCGAATGGCGCGAGTCGAAAGCCACCAGCCGCCGGCCAGTCCGACCACGAGCACCGCGCCGCCGGCGGCCAACAGCAGCCCCGCAAACCCGCGCAATTCGGCGAGGTCGCGCTCGACGTCCTTTCCGACCAGCAGGCACTCGCCGGGCGGCATGTACCGGAACATTTCACGCCTGGCGCCGCGGACTCTAGTCTCATTCACGTCGGTGCCCCGAGGCGGCTGGGGAATATCCTGCGGCGCGGAGTCAGACCGCGACAGTAACCAGCCATCGCGAGCCCATACGACGTAGTAGTATGCGTTTGTAGCCGAGCCTTCGAAGAGATTCAATTCTTCAGGCGACAACCGACGCTGAATCGGCGCAGGTGGCAGAGGGTTTCGAAGAGCAAAGTCTGGCCCGAGGGGCGGCTCGGGCCCTACGCGTGGCTGGCCTTCGAAGGGTGCCCGTGGGAGTTCTGCGCCTCCGGGCACGGGCCCATTTGGTTCCACGTCGCCCTGACCCTCCCGCTCGGGAAGATGGTTTCGTCGGTCCAGCCGCTCCGCTCCATCGTTCCTGCCCGGCGGGGGCAACGGCTGGACGGCTGGACGGGGCGTAAGCGGCATCCGTTCGAGCGGGGGGCGGCCCACTCCCTCGCCGGGCCGACGAATCATGCCGGTGACGGCAGCCATGCGTCGCTGCAGTTCCTGGTCGATGCGCTTGAGCTGGTTGATGCGTTGCAGTTGATACGCCGTCAAGCCGAAGCCAGCCAGCACGACGATGAGCAACAACCCATGCCAAAGCTGCAGCCGCCAGCGGATTGAATTGAGGAACATGCTCAAAAAGTCCGAAATCCGAATGACGAAATCCGAAAGAAATCCGAAATCCGAGATCCGGAAAGAAACTTCAAGGTGGCCATCGATTCATTTTGAGTCATTTGGCAGCCCACTTTCATCATTCGGTTTTCGGCTTTTCTTCGATGCAGTAACCATGGCCGCGGCGAGTCGTGATGAAGTCGGCGCCGAGCTTCTTCCGTAGATTGGAGACGTGGACATCGAGCAAGTTAGAGAACGTGCTGTCATCTTCGTCAAATAGATGCTCGTAGAGGGCCGTGCGGGTAACCACTTCGCCGAGATGCAACGCCAGGAATTCCAAGAGAGCATATTCACGGGCAGTGAGCGTGACCGGCTTGGCGCCTTGACAGACTGATCGCGCGGCGGTATCGATGACGACGTCGCCGATTTCAATCAGGTTGCGCGTCTGGCCTGCGGCGCGTCGGATCAGTGCGCGCAGCCGCGCCAGGAGCTCCGCCAAATCAAACGGCTTCACCACGTAATCATCCGCGCCGGTATCCAGTCCACGCACCCGATCGCGCGACGCATGGCGCGCGGTCAACATGAGCACAGGCACTTTTTTCGACTTGCGCAATTTTTGCAACAGGCCCCAACCGTCCAACTTCGGGAGCATGACATCAAGTACCACGGCATCGTATTCCCAGCTTTCGGCTTTATACAGACCTTCCTCGCCGTCCTCGGCCGTATCAACCGCATAGCCTTCCTCACGAATAGCCTTGGCCAGGCTCGAAAGCAGGTCGGGCTCGTCTTCAACAACCAGGATTCTCATCTGTGCGTCCGTCGCAATTGTGCCAGGAAGACGTCCGCGTGGGAGTCCAAATCTGCATCCATTCAGGGAATTTAGACGGGCGAACCTTAATGGGAGATTAAGAACCGTCGGGAAAGGACCAAGCTCCAAGCGCCAAGCACCAGGGAAACATCAAGCACCAAACTTCAAAACTAACGCAGACACGTGGGAAGTCGTGACTTGGGAATTGAAGTTTGGAGCTTCTCTGGAGCTTGGAGCTTGGAGTTTGAATTTTTTTCACTCCTTCACCTTTCCTTAAGGTTACCCCCGCTAAAATCTCCCGCATGAAGAATTTCTTCCGTGACAGTCGAAATCTCCGAGGCACCGCATTGTGCAGCGGGGGCGGAGGACAACTGCAAAACATCAACCCAAAAGGAAGCATGAAGACACACAGCAAAATACTGATTCTGGCGCTGGCCCTCTCAGGTTCGGCGTTTACGCTCGCCGCACAAGATGACGGTGCTCCTCCGCCGGGTGATCTGCCGCCACCGCACGAGGGCGGCCCCGGAAGTCCTGGCCGGCCCGGCGGTCCCGGAGGTTCCGGCCGGCTAGCTCGCCGCCCGCCGCCGTCTCCGTTAATGCGGGCGCTTGATGCCAACGGCGACGGCATCATCGATGAGCAGGAAATCGAAAACGCGCCTGCCGCCTTGAGGAAGCTCGACAAGAATGGCGACGGAAAATTGACGCCGGACGAGTTGCGTCCGCCGCTGCCTCCGCCACTGCCTCCACCGGGCGAGGGCGGCCCCGACGGTCCTGGTGGCGCGGGCATTCCTGGAGGCCAGGAGTTCCGCCGAGCTCCCGGCGCGCCGCAGGCTGGCGACGACGGCCAGGCTCTGCCACGTGCTCCTCGCGCACCGCGTCCGCCACGTCCGCCGCAGTCACAGACTCCGCCGGGAGATCGGTAATCCGGAGGAAGATTATGAAAGCCAACTCAGCGGTCATCTTAGCAGGATTGTTCGCCTGTTCGATCGCATCGGCTGCTGATCCGCGTGCCGAAGCCTGGTTCACCCGGTACTCCGGCAAGTACGCCCGGCTCTACGCGACGACCGCCGATCTCAACTCCGGAAACGGCGTCACCACCTGGAGCCGCGGGTCGTTGAGCCAGAGTCTGCCCGCCTATTGTGGCGTGCAGGAAGTATATTCCTCCGCGAGTTGGGTTTATATCCGCAGCACGGGCTTGGGCAGCCACGTCATGGGGCCGTGGTATCTTAACTCCGCCAAGACCATGCTGTTTCCCAATCTGCCGGTAAACCAAAAGGCTTTCTATCGCTTTCCGCGGAATCCAACGGTGCTGGACACGAAAACTTTGACCGGCCTTGGCTCAATTGGTTATTTCGTCGATGGTGTGGCGATGTTCGACAGCCGAGACGCCTTTTATTGGAATGGCTCCTCGGAAACTCAAGGGAGTGGACTCTGGAATCGGGACGCTTATGTGAACGAGAGCGTCACATTCGATCCGGGAAATGCCCACCAACAAAACACCGGCACGTATCATTACCATGCCAACCCCGTTGCTCTTCGCTACTTGCTGGGGGACCAGATTCTGTTCAGCTCCGCCACCAGGACTTATTCCGAGAACCCGACGAACATTCATCATTCTCCAATCCTCGGCTGGGTCCGGGACGGCTACCCGGTCTATGGTCCTTATGGCTATGCCGACGCCGCCGATACCAACAGCGGAGTGCGCCGGATGATTTCCGGCTTCGTGCCACGCAATGGCGACAACGGCACGGCCAACCTCGCGTCAACCGGTCGCACGACGTTGCCGGCGTGGGCCGGGCGAGCCTACACTCGTTCGACCACGCTTGCTTCGACCCAATATGGCCCGAGTGTCAGCGCCAGTTACCCGCTCGGCCGTTACCTCGAAGATAATGATTACCTCGGTGATTTGGCCCGCACGCAAGGCGTGGACTTCGACCTGGATGAGTACAATGGGCGATTTTGTCTGACTCCCGAATTTCCCGACGGGACTTACGCCTATTTCGTCAGCATTTCCTCGAACGGCGCGCCTGCTTTCCCTTACAATATTGGCCGCGCCTTTTACGGCAGTCCCACGGGCAGCATTGTCTCGGGCCTGACCGAGCAGGTCACCACGAACTTCATTGGTGGCGCCAGTTCGGCGTCGGTCCTGGCGCCCCCGAGCGTCACGCCGACGACAGTCACGCTTACATGGAGTTCAGTGGAAGGTGGCACGTACAGGGTTGAAGCGAGCAATGATCTGAGCTCTTGGAACGACAAAGCGACCAGTATTCCGGCGCAGGGGGTCACGACACAACTCTGGACAAATCAAAATGCAGCGGCGGAATACTATCGCGTCAGCCGCACCAGCCTGTCGAGTTACGATCCGGCCAAGTGAAGCTGGCGGAAAGCTCCAAGCGCACCAAGCACCAAGATCCAGTGAAACATCAAGCTCCAAGGCTGAGTCAGAACAGCAGGCCGATAGTTGTTTTGGCGGTTGGGGTTTGGAGCTTTTCTGGAGGTTGGGGGCTGGTGCTTGGAGCTTTTGCTGCAACTCAGGCGTCGCACGAACTAAAGATCCAGATCGTGCCACGGTTCGATGGGGCTCCACTCGTTTTCGACGCGCTGACCAATAGAACGGCATCCGGCCAACGCGTCTCCGTCACTCGGCTCGACTTTCTGGTTTCCGACGTTGCACTGCGGCGCCTGGATGGCCGGTGGATTTGCCCAACCAACTCGTTCGCGTATGTCTGCAGTCGCGCAGGGCGAACCAGCTTCCGGCTGAATGAAATTCCGGCCGGACGTTATACCGACCTCCGCTTCCATGTCGGGCTGCCAGCGTCGATAAACCACAAGGAGCCGATAGGCTATCCCGCCGGCCACGCTCTCAATCCCGAGGTCAACCATCTGCACTGGGCCTGGATGGGCGGCTACGTTTTTCTGGCAGTTGAAGGCCATTGGAGCGGAGCGCCGCCCCGAGGCGGCGCTCCGGCGCCTCTCGAGAGCGGTTACTCCTTTCATCTGGCTACCGATCGCCAGCTTATGACGGTCGAGCTGCCACTCGATCTGGAATTCGCTTCTGATTGCGAGCTTCAACTGGCTTTGAACGTTGAGCGGATTGTCGCGCTGCCTCACCTGATCGAACTGGGTGAAACGAATAACTCAACGCACTCGCGAACTAATGATCATTTTGCCACCCTGCTTCGCGAAAATGTCGAAAATGCTTTTTCCGTGCTCAGCCTGCGTCAGTGCAGCCTCGCAGCAGAAACTTCGAAGTCGGCTACGCATGTGGAAATGGCTGCCGGCGCGACGCCTTATCGGTTCACGATGTCTGCTTTCTTTTCGCAGCCGGAGTTGCCGGCCGACAATCCTTTGACTGAGGAAGGCGTGGAACTGGGCCGCCGGCTTTTCTTCGAGCCGCTGTTGTCGGTGAACAACTCGCAAAGCTGCGCTTCGTGCCATCTTCCTGCCTCCGCCTTCTCGGAACAAAAAAGAGTAAGTACCGGCGCCGAGGGCCAGAATGGATCGCGCAATGCCATGGCGCTTCTCAACCTCGCCTGGAAATCTTCCTTCTTTTGGGACGGACGCGCTGCTTCGTTGCGCAACCAGGTGGTTCAGCCGATCCAAAACCCGCTTGAAATGCATGAAGCGCTGTCGAATGTCGTGAAGAAACTGGCAGGCAGTCAGCGAAAGGAAGGCCCGAGCGCATCGTCAGAAACTCGGGATCGGGTGCTAGAAATTGATCAGAGCCTCCTCACGTCGGCTCCGACAGGGGAGGTGGATTATCCCGCGTTGTTTTCGCGTGCATTCGGAACGGAGGAAATTACGGCGGACCGGATCGCACGGGCGCTGGAACAATTTCTGCTCGTGCAGACCTCGTATGATTCCAAGTTCGACCGAGCGCTGAGGGGCGATGCGAAATTTACGGCGGCCGAACAACACGGCTTCGAATTATTCCACACCGAATATGATCCGAGGCGGGAGCAGTTCGGCGCCGATTGTTTCCATTGCCACGGCGGCCCGCTCTTCCGCAGCCAGGACTTTGCGAACAACGGCCTCGACGCTGAAGCGGCAGACACGGGCCGCTTTACAGTAACTGGGAGACCAGGGGACCGAGGCAAATTCGCTGTGCCTTCGCTGCGGAATGTCGCACTCACCGCGCCCTATATGCATGATGGCCGCTTCGCCACTCTGGAAGCGGTCATCGAGCATTATGCTACGGGATTGAAGCGTAGCGGGACGCTCGACCCCAATCTGGCCAAGCATCCCGACAGTGGTGTGCCGCTAAGCGCGACGGACAAGCAAGCCCTCGTGGCGTTTCTGAAAACCCTGACTGATGAGCGGTTTCGGACCAAACCAACCGACCTGGCAGGCGAGCCCTGATCCGGAGTTTCCGCATTCGCCAAGACTCACCAGCCGGGTGTAGCGGCCGACGTAAGTCGGCCCGCTCTCTTCTAAGCGCAGAACTTCAGCTCGTCAATTGGTTCCGATTGGAATTAGGATTACGATTAAGATTTCGAACAGAGATCACTGTTCACCCGGACTGCCTGGAGTGGTGGGATCGATATGCAAGAGAGGAAGGAAAATTGCGATGACGATGCTCCCGACGATCACTGCCAGTACCACAATCATAATAGGTTCAAGCAACGACGACATTGCGTTGGCCGCGTTATCCACTTGCTCGTCACACTCATCGGCGATCCGGGCCAGCATTTCCGGCAGCGCGCCGGTCTCCTCTCCTACCTCAACCATTCCGGCGATCATAACAGGAAAAATGCCAGAGTGCCTCAGCGTGGGCGCGATCGGGTCGCCCTGCTTTACTTTTTCGTGGACGTCAGCGATGACCTTACCAACGGCCACGTTACCCGCCGTCTCTTTGACAATCGTCAGCGCCTGAAGAATCGGCACGCCGCTCCCAACCAAAGTCCCCAACGTCCGAGCGAACCTGGAAATCGCCGCTTTTCGGAAGAGACTTCCCAGGATCGGCATCGCCAGTTTCAAGCGGTCAAAGCTCGCGCGCCCCCACTTGGTCTGCAAGGCTCCCAGAAACAGAATGATCCAAGCTGCCACAGCGAGGAGCGCTACGAGCGCCTGGTGGCGGATGGATTCGCTAATCGCAAAAACAAATTGGCTGAACGCAGGCAACGGCGCGCCGTTCGTCAGCCCCTCGAACATCGTGCGAAATCGCGGCACGACGTAGGTCATTAACAAGAATAAGATCCCGGTGGCTACCACCAGCACCGCGCAAGGGTAGTACATCGCGGCTTTAATCTTGCCTTTGAGCTTGCGCGCTTTCTCCATGAATTCCGCAAGCCGCCGCAGCGTCCGCTCCAGCGCGCCGCTGATTTCGCCCGCTTTCACCATGCTGACGAAGAGCTGATCGAAAGTTCGTGGATGCGCCTGGAGCGCTTCCGCAAACGAACTGCCGCTCTCGATCGCCAGCGCCAGTTCGCCAGTGACCCGTCGCACGGCGCCTTGCCTTTCCTGTTCTTGCAGCAGCCGCAAACCGCGAAGCAGCGGCAGGCCCGCCTCGACCAGCGTGGCAAGCTGTCGCGTGAACACAGCCAGCGCCGCCGACTTGATCCTCGCGCCGAACCAGGGAAAAAAGCGTTGGCTCGTGCTCCGCCGTGCGCTCGCCCGGCGTTCGATTCTGCGCCCCAGGCGTTGGTGGCTTGTGGTCACCTTCGTGGGAAATAATCCCATCTCCTTAATTCGGCGCAGCGCCTCGCTTTGATCCGTCACCTGGAGGCTGCCCCGAGTCACCAGGCCCCGAGGATCGACGGCTACGTAAGAGTAGTTCGACATAAACGAATGGATTCGTTTGTTCAGTTAGACCGCCGTGGGCAAAAGGTGTCACGCAGGTGTCGAAGCACCAAAGGAGCGCGAAACCATCAATGAACGCTTGCCAGATCGACAGTGAGCCGGAACGATCCGCGCCTATGCGCACAGCCCATTTCAAGATAATGCAGCGCGCCTGCGCAGTCGCTTTGACGGCTGCAGTGTTTGCATGTCCCACGAAAGGCTGGAATTCTCAGGAGCCCACAGAGGCGATTCAGAGGGGACGCACATTCCTGGTAAAACTTTTTGACCCCGATTTGGGCCTGTTATCCGAACACAAGAACGCAAACGTCTATTGGCTGTTTCATGATAATTATCTGGCTGCAAAAGTCCTGGCCACCAGCAATCCCGAAACCGCCAGGAGCATTACGGCCGCAATCCGCCGCGAAGACATTTCGAAATCGGGGAAAATTGAATTGATTTTTGGGGAGGCTGAAAAACCGTTGCCGTTTCGTCACTATCAATTTGTCGATGTGCGCCACGTCGGAAACAGGGTCATCCGCACCGAGATCGTGACCGACCGCGTGCTGGCGGGCTGGCAGGAGTATGCCGACTTACTGTTGCTAGCCTGCATTGCGGAAACAAACCGACCTCTGGGTCGCGAACATTGGGATGCCGCCATGCGGTTGTGGGACGGCAAAGGTTTCCTTGATGCTGCCGCCCGGCACGACCAACGTTATTCAACCTACAAACTGGGTCTGGCGTTGCTGGCAGCGTGTCACCTGAAGCCACCGGCCAAACCACCGCCGGGACTCGTCGATCGAATGCTCGCGCTTCAGGACGAATCAGGAGGCTGGATCACCGATTACGATGCAAATGGCAAAGCGATCGGCGTGGCCAATGTGGAAACGACATGCCTCTGCATTCTGGGCCTCGAAGCGCTCAGACAGGCTCCTGCCAAATGAAGGAATCGCGTCTGCACCCAACCGCCACTTGTATTAACGCGAATCGTTTGGAGTGCTTCCAGCTTGCCGGCGTCTTCGTTCGCAGATGGAGATTCAAAAGCGGGAGCAAGCTCCGCGCACTCCAAACGCTTCGCGGAATTCTTGCGTAGTCCTCTCTTTCTCTTGGTTTGCCCGGATTGAGAGATATCCCATTACGCCTTCTTGAACTTCCAGGCCTCATCGAGCATCTCCTGGCTGTATGGTTGCGGAATGACACCCTCAGCGGCGTAGAGATAGAGGGCGCCCTTGTAGATCTGGCTGGCGACGCTCGTGACGTAGCTCCAGGCGAACAGAGCCATCAGCCACAGGACCGCTACAAAGGCAATAATCAAAAAGTTGCTCAGGACGATCGAGGCAGCCACCGCCCCACCCAGCACGAACAGCGAGCCAAAGAGAATCAACATGTTGGCAAAAGTCAGGCCTGCATAACCGATCAATGCTTCACCCCAAGTGCGTTTAAGGATGCCGGCGGATTTGCGGAGCATGGCGACAGGGTTGGCGCCTTGCTCCTCGCGGACGATGACCGGAATGACAAAGACCGCCGCGACGCTCCAAGCCAGGCCGAGCAAGCGCGCGATGATTCGGCCCACCAACTCGAGCCGCTGCTCGATGGTTTTGATGAGCAAGCCGACCAGACCTGCGAACAGCGTCCACATCAGGATTGATCCCAATCGGGTGCCGGCGAACTTCAAGCCTCGGCCAATATCCACTGGCTGGCCTCCCAACGCGGCCAGGATTTCGTGGTAAAACGCCACGTTGAAGAAGGTGGCGACGAACATCGAAACGAAATAGAGGAAAACAAGATATGCAGCCGCACCGGGCGTGAAAGCCAATTGCGCTCCACCCCGGCCACCGGCATCCGCCGATTGAGTAAAGATGGAATGATAGATAGACTGCCAGTGTTGTGCGGAGAAATACGAATAACCTGTTGGCCGGAGCACCGGCGGGGCGAGAAAGAACAGCATGATGACAACCGTGCAGGCAAAAATCACGATCGGAAAGACCAGCAATTGTTTGTTCCGGCCAATGATCGAGAGCGAACTTTTCATCAACAGCCAGCTTCGTTGGAATTTGCTCATGTGTTATCCTCTCCGGATAATGGTCTTTCAGTTTTGGGGCTTATCTAGCCACAAGTTTGCCGTAGAATCCATTACAAAACCTTCCCGATTTTTTCAGAGCTAGTCGAGGGCCTTTTTCTCCGTGCTGCCTTTCAGGTATTTGTCGAGAAACGTGAGAATTGCCTGATTGCCTTTAATCTCATTCTCTTTCTTGGTGAATCCATGCCCTTCATTGTCGAACACGACGTACTCGACCACGCCGCCCTTTTTCTTGATGGCATTAACGATGTCGTCGGACTCTGGCTTGATGACGCGCGGATCGTTTGCCCCCTGGAGCACGATGAGCGGTTTGGTGATCTGGTCGGCGTGGAGGAGCGGCGAAGTGTCCATCAGCATCTGACGATCCTTTTGCGGGTCGCCGATCTCCTTGTAAAGAGCTTTGCGGGAGGATTCCCAATAAGGCGGGATGGATTCCAGCGTGCGAATCCAGTTGGCTACGCCGAAAATATCAACACCCACATTGAACTCGTCCGGCTTGAATGCCAGCGCTGCCAGCACCATGTAACCGCCGTAACTGCCGCCGATAATGCCAATCCTGCTTGGATCAACATATCCGAGCGATTTCAAATATTTTTTGGCCTCGACGCAGTCCCAGAGTGGCTCGCGCCCATGCTTGCGATCGTCCGCGGTGAAAAAGCTTTTTCCGTAGCCGCTGCTGCCGCGGTTATTGATGCCGAGCACGACATAGCCGTGATTGACCAAAAACTGGAGCAGCGGACTGTACCCGGTCCGCGTCTGTCCGCCGGGGCCGCCGTGCACCCACACCAGGGCCGGAGCCAGGTGGGCCGCGTTGGCGCCGTGTGGCCGGTAAAGAATGTTTGGAATGGCCATTCCATCGAACGATTTGAAGCGCACGACCTCAGACTCGACTAGGTCCGATGACGAAATCTCGGGACTCAGCGAGTCGGTCAGCTTTTTCTCTTTCCGCGTGGCGAAATCATAGATGTAAAGATTGGCCGGCGAACGGTCGCCATTCAGATAAAAAGCCATCAGTTTTTCGTCGTCCGAAATCGTCACTCCGGTGATATCGCCATTAGGCAGTCTGGGCAGCGGCACGGGCCTGCCGTTCTTGGTTTCGACGATGCTGATTTTCGTATGCGCGTCTTCATTGACCGCCAGGACCCGGTATTTGCCGTGACGCGAGAAAGCCGCGAACATGATATCCCAATTTGCTTTCTCCACAGTTTCCTTCTTCCCGGTCGCGAGGTCATAGCGAGCCAGATATTTGAATTCGCCGCCGTCATCGGTGAGGTAGTAGAGATTTTTGGAATCCACGTCGAAATCAGCTGGGGTGTAGCTGGCATCGCCTTGATGCGGTGAGATGTGCTTCATCGCCTTTGAACTCATTTCATACAGATAGATATCGGAATCGGCGGTGGTGTTGGGTTTGGTGAAAGCAATCCATTTTTCATCGCGAGAGATGGCGCCGATCTGATAGCCCGTCGTGTCCTGATAAAGCAGAGTGGGCTGGAAGGTTTTCACATCCATCTTGAAAACGTCGAAGAAACGGGGATCGCGTCCATTCGCCATATAGAAGAACGCAGATTTGTCCTGGTCCCACCCAAGGAACGAGGCTTTGACTTTTTCCCCGGGAGTTAGATCCCGTTCTTGGCCTCCATCCAGCACGTAGAGGTGGGCATTCTCATTTCCGCCCCGGTCGTAGCTACATAGGAACCGGCCATCGGGCAGGTAATCCACCGCGAACGTGCTTTCCTTGGTCGAACGCGTCAAATGGCGGGCTGGCCCGCCGGCGACCGGCACGGCATAGACGTTGAATATTCCGCTTTGATTGTTCTGGAAGAGGATTTCTTTATCGTCCGGAGAGAAGGCGGCTCCGCCAATGCGGACCGTCTTCATGAATTGTTCAATGGTGTACTGCTTCGCGGATTTGGAAGCCTCGCGCGACGGAGACGCCTCTGCCGCACGAGCATCGCAAAAAGAAGCCGTGGCCAGGCTGATGGCGGCAAGACAGAATAGGGAGGTTTTCATGAGGCTTTATTGCCACATTGCGCCGAAGGAATCAACCCAGACAATCTTAATGTCCTCGATTCAAGCAAACGTAGCTGCCGACCTGAGGAGGCGCTGATCAATTTTGGATTTTGGATTTTTCAGTCAGCGCCTCCTCACGTCGGCGGCCACAGCCGTTTTCGCTCCTTGAATCCGTCCTGCTCATGGGCCTGCAAGCCGCGCCACAATCCGTGCCGAACCAATATCCCCGGGCAAAATCACCCAATCTCCGGACAGTCGATTCCATTTCTTCCCGTTGACGGTCACCGATGAGAGCCGGCGGTTCTCCGGAGCGCGGAAGCGGAGCCGAATCTCTTTCGGTGGGTTCCGTCGCGGTCCCTCCATCTGAGTGGTGATCTGGCTTTCATTCGCGATATAAAGGACGCTCGCCGTGCCGAAATAAGTGGCAGCGCGCTCCAGCCCGCATTTTTGGCCCGGGCGCAGCCATTCCCGCGGCACGGCCTGACCCAGCAACAGCCTGTCTCCATCTTCGCGCACGAAGAGCTGGCGTAGCCAACCGCAGACGTTGGCTTCATCCGAGCTTTTGTAATGATCACCGCGCCAGTCATCGAAATAAGGCGCGGCGTGCTCCGTGTTCATGCGCACGTCCGGGAAGTAGCTGACTGCTTCGGCATTGAAGAGCGCGCGCAGCGCGTGCTTGACGTCATCGCGATAGAGATACGGCTCGACGTCGAACAGGAGGCAGGCTTGCATCGACATGCCGCCGCGGTCGAACCAATGCTTCTCAAAATCGTCAACCGTGTAGCCGTATTGGTTCGAGAGATAGAGGTTATCTTCGTAATCCTTGATGATCCATCCGGCTTCCGGCGACCAGGCGTCCAACGCGCGCGTGATGAGCAGGTGCATCGCTCCTTCCAGAGTCTGGCAGATCCAGCCGAAACTGCGGCCGCGACGATGGGCTTGCGAAGGAATTTGAGGAACGGCGATGCCATCGCGCAGTCGCACCACCGGCGAGCGCTGCGACGCCTTCCGGAAGTTAGCGAGCAGATGTTGGTGGTAGGCCTCGGCTTCCTTGCGGAGCCGACTTGCCTCAGGATGTCTGATCTGCTCCAGCGCCCAGGCCGCAGCGTCGAGTCCGCGCCAGCTATAACAACTGGTCGAAAGCCAGGGCCACCAGTCGCCGATGTCCTCGAGCGAGCCGGCCGGCAGCAAGCCGCGTTCGAGTTCGTGGCGGTCGGCGGTACGACGAGTTTCGCGGATGATCCAATCGGCGCCCGCCAGGATTCCGTCCACCGCGCTGCGCAGCCAACGCTCGTCCCGAGTAAATCGATAATGCTCGACCAGGCACCAGAGAATCCAGCCGTGGTGCTGGTTATAACCACCGTGCTCGTAACCGCCCGCGCCGTAGAGCACGCCCTCCTTGGAAGCGAAATCGCCCGGCAAACCCACCGTGCCCTGGTAATGAAGCCAGGCGTCGAGACATTCCTGCGCTTCCTGGTGATAACCGCGCCGGTCCAGGTCCACTACCATCATGCACGATTCATTGCCGAACGCTCCATAATGAAACGAACCGACGCGGGCGAAGCGGCGGGTGCTGTCGGGCTCACGCTCGCAATTGATCAGTAGATGCCCGGCGTGGGCGCGATAGAACTCATTGAGCATCGGTTCCGGTGTGGTGAGACGGGCGCTTTCATCCAGCCGACGACGCCAGTAAGCAGCGACTGCCGCTTGCTCCTTTTCGAAACTGAGGTCCCACAGGGCCGCCTGTTCCTTTGCTTCGGTGAGCGGAAAATAGGGAATTTTCACGATCACAGTTGTCGTCTGGCCGGGGCCCAACTCCCATGTTGCAGGCGTCGAATTCGAAGCGGCGGGTGCAACTATTTGACCTCGCACATGGCCGCGCGCCACAAAAAATCCGGCATTATCCCACCTGACATCTTCCGCCGAGCTGCCCACTTCGTGCCGCGGCGTAAAATGAACTTTTTGCGTGGCGCTCGAGGTGTTCGAGAAGACAACCTCGGCCAGGAACACCGCCAAAGTGTCTGAAGGAGGCACCGGCCCATCGGCTTTGGTGCCATCCAATTCGGTCGCGAAACTCGTTTGCGCGATGCGAACACCGTTGGTCTCCCAAACCGTGCGGCAGATTGGCAGACTCTCATCCCGGAGTGTGCGGAACACAGGGCGAGTGGGCAGACCGAATCGGAAGCTGACGTCGGCCGGCTCCAGGGTCAGTCGCGCCGTATCTTTGCCTGGGCGGCCTCGGAGAAATCCATCATTCGAGCGGAAGCGCACGCTGCCGTCCGGGTCCAACCGGAAGCGCTGCCGTCCTCCGTCCAATCCAAGGGGAAAATAGATATCAGATTTCTTGCGCGGCAAACCGGCCCAGGCGGCTCGCCAGGTTTGTTCCGGCAGCTCGGCGACGCGGTCATACAGTGTCCGGCGACCGCGAGATTTCTGGTCAGCGGCGACGGCTGCGTAGTCGCGAGAATCATTCTCCGGCAGGACCGCGACTCGCAGATGCGGCAAGAACAAAGTGCCCTCGACCAGATCGTTCACCGCGAACGTGAAGGTTTCCTTTCCACTGCGCACCGTGACCAGGGTCCGATCAAACGTGTTCGGGTCCGGGTTCGACACTGCTTCAAGTCCGATTAGGAAACCTCGGCTGGAGAATCTATTGGTCGAAGTGACAATGCCGTTGAATGCTTCAAACTGGAGTTGCCCACCAAGTGGCTCCTTCCATTGGAGCCGCACCGTGGTCGGGCTTAAGACAGAATCGGTGAATGCTTCGATGCGCTCAATTTTCGGCAGCCGTGAATCGGAAGTTACGCGGAACTTCAGCGTATATCGAAATTCGGCTGGACAGTCCTTAATGCCGGGAAATTCCTTCACATTCACCGGGTGGAACGTGAAGACAATGTCCGAACCGGCCGCTTGGACGTCACAGTCTGCCACACGCCACCCGCCCTGGTACCAATTCCCCAGCTCCATCCAGCCGACGTCTGCCCCGCCCGGCTGACGGTCCTTCGGCAGATGCTGGTTCGGCCAGCGGCTACCCCAATATTCCAAGTGAAGTGTCTCAGGGGCCGGCGCCGATCCGCTGAAGTGGAGAACCACTTTGTGGAGTTCGCGCGGATCTTCCCACATCAGACCATTACCTTCCGGCAGGGGCAGCGCGAAAGGCGCCGCGTCGAAGGGCGCTCCGATAGCTGATGCGCTTAGGCTGGCGAAGAAAAGCCGACCCAACCAGTAGGCCACGATGAAACGGCGCTTTCGGCAGGCGCCGCGTGGCTTCCCAGCCCGGATTCGGTCATTGGAATTTCGTTCGGATTTCGACATTCGGCATTCGTCATTACCGGTTCTGGCATCCGGGTTGCTATTTTGTGTCGGATTAAAGGCAAATCTGGCCGTATTCAATGAAAAAAGCGCTGCGAATCCTGCACCTCGAAGACGAGCCGGATTACTCTGACCTGGTGCGGTCGATGCTGGAAGCGGAAGGCATTCAGACCGAAGTAGTTCTGGCCACCGACCGAGCCGACTTCGAGGCAGCCTTGGCGCTCGAGCCCTTCGACGTGATCCTGGCGGACTACAAGCTGCCCGCATACGACGGTCTCCAGGCCCTCCGTTGCGCGCGGGAGAAATCTCCCGAAACGCCTTTCCTGCTCATTTCCGGGACGATCGGCGAACAAGCGGCCATTGAAAGTCTCAAGAACGGCGCCACCGACTATGTGCTCAAGCACTGGCCGGAGCGCCTGATTCCGGCCATCCGCAGAGCGGTCCAGGAAGCCGACGAGCGCAAGCAGCGACTGCGCGCCGAGGTCAAGTTGGTACGTCACGAGAAATACTTTCGCGCCCTGACGCAAAATTCCCTCGACATTCTGACGATTCTCAGCCGCGAGGGCGTGTTTCTCTACAACACACCCTCCATAAAACGGTTGCTGGGCTATGACCCGAGCTCGCTTGTCGGGCAATCCGCCTTCGCCCTGGTACATCCGGAGGATTTGCCGCGCGTCCTGGAAGTCTTCCGCGCCGGGCTGGATCATCCTGAGCAGTCCGTCACGCTCGACCTGCGGTTCCGTCACCGGGACGGTTCGTGGCGATGTGTTGAAGCCGTTGGCCAAAGCCGGCTGTCCGATACCGACATCGCCGGGGTCGTTGTCAACGTTCGGGACGTCACTGACCGCAAACAGGCCGAACAAGACCTGGTCGAGAGCGAAAAACAGTATCGATTGATTTTCGACGGCAACCCGATTCCGATGTGGGTCTTCGATCAGGAAACTCTCGCCTTCCTGGAAGTCAATGACGCCGCGCTCCAGCATTACTGCTACTCCCGCGACGAATTCCTGGCGATGAAACTTCCCGATATCCGGCCGCCGGAGGATGCGCCGGCATTGATGGACTATCTGCATAAGCTGATTCCGGCCGGGACCCCGATGAAACTCGGCATGGCGGGGGTTTGGCGCCATTGCCGAAAGGACGGCAGCCAGATGGACGTCGAGATTAAATGGAGCCCGATTTGCTTCCAGGGCCGAAGCGCATTGCTCGTAATGGCCGATGACATCACCGAGCGCAAACGCATCGAGCATCGGGACGGGGCTTTCGCCAAGCTGGGCCAAAATCTCAGCTCCGCCACCTCACCCTCGGAGGCCGCCCGCATCATCCGCGACGTTGCGGACGACCTGTTCCCCTGGAACGCCTTTACGCTGGATCTCTATTGCGCCGAACGCGATCTCGTTGACCCGATTCTCAATGTGGACACCGACCGCGAAGGCCGACGGTTTGAGGATTCAATGACCACACAATTCCGCGAACCTGACGGTCTGCTCCGCCGTGTGATCCAGAACGGGGCGGAGTTGATTCTACGAGATGAGCCCGTGGCGTCGCCTGAAGAGTCCATGATGCCGGGCAGCACGGCGCAAGCCGCGGCTTCACTGATGCTCGCCCCAATTCGGAACCGGACAAAGGTGATTGGTGTCCTCTCGGTCCGGAGCTATACGCTTAAGGCATATAATCAGCAGGATCTCACCACGCTCCAGACGCTGGCAGATCATTGCGGCGGCGCCCTCGAGAGGATTCGGGCCGAGCAAGCCTTGCACGAAAGCGAAAAGGCCCAGAAGCGGCTCGAACATCAATTGCGTCAGTCCCAAAAAATGGAGGCGATTGGCCAGCTCGCAGGCGGCGTCGCCCACGATTTCAATAACATTTTGACGGTCATCCACGGTCATGCCTCCTTGATGCTTGCGGGCGGTTCCCTAGAGGGCGCCAGCGCCAGGTCCGCTCAACAAATCGCCCAATCCGCCGAACGCGCCGCCGGTCTGACCCGGCAGTTGCTCACCTTCAGCCGCAGGCAAGTCATGCAGCCGCGGCCGCTGGACATGAATGAGGCGGTCTCCAACATGACCAAGATGCTCAGCCGCATTCTCGGCGAGGACATCGCCCTTCAGTTGAATTACTATCCTCAGCCGGCGCTGGTCCTGGCTGACGCCAGCATGATGGAGCAGGTGCTCCTGAATCTCGCGGTCAACTCCCGCGACGCCATGACCAGGGGTGGACAATTGGCAATCCGGATTTCAGTTCAGAAAGTGGATGAGCGCTATGTGGCAGCTCATTCCGAAGCAACTGCGAGTCAGTTTGTCCGGCTCAGCTTCACCGATACCGGGTGCGGCATCGCTCCAGAGGACCTGCCACACATTTTCGAACCATTTTTCACGACCAAGGAAGTGGGGAAGGGGACCGGCCTGGGTCTGGCCACGGTGTATGGAATCGTCAAACAGCACCATGGCTGGATCGAGGTCGATAGCGCGCCGGGCAAGGGGACCACGGTCAACGTGTTTCTCCCTTGTACCGTCGCCGCTGTCCAGCCGGCGAAGGAAGCGCGGCCCGAACCCTCGATCCGGGGAGGCACAGAAACTATCCTGGTGGTTGAGGACGAAACGCCCGTCCGGGAGTTGGTTTGCAACCTGTTGGCGGCACACGGCTACAAGGTTCTTCAGGCCGAATCCGGCGTGCGCGCTATGGAGGTCTGGAAAGCCAGCAAAGACCGCGTCGATTTGCTGCTGACGGACCTCGTCATGCCGGACCGGATGAACGGACGCGAGCTGGCGGAGAAAATCTGGGCGGAACGTCCGAATCTGAAGGTCATTTTCACCAGCGGCTATAGCGCCGACGTCGTCGGCGCGGACTTTGTCCTGCAGCGCGGGCTCAATTACCTCCAGAAGCCCTATCACCCGCAGAAACTTGCCCTCAGCGTTCGGGACTGCCTCGACGCGGTGAATTGAGGCACCAGGTAATACCGAGTCCACTCGGCGCTTCATCAACGGTATGCTTGAAGACGCGCTCATTGCCCTAGTGTTGACTGTGTTTCCCCGCTGCCCGGTACGAGCAGACCTTTCAGAACCACTCGCGTGTCGCAACGGTATCATTGCACTCGACGGAGCAAAACAGCAGCTCCAAGTTGATCGAAGGCTGCAGCCTGGAGATCCCGTGGAGTCCAATATGCTCACGCAGTATTTCCATGTCCTGCCAGTGTGCCCCGCCGGAGGCACATACACCATCGGCCCGATTGGCAAACAGCCTGTCTGTTCAATCGCTGCGCACTCCCAGGAAGCGGTGAAGGAGTTGATTGCGCATCAGTCGAAGCCATCATTTCCATGGCTCGTGTTCATCGGAAGATTTGCGCTATTCGGAGTGCCCTTGTTCGGATTGTACTTTGTATTTCGTCGGCTAACGAGATCACTAATGAAGACGCCGTGATGACGATCCTGCTTAATTCTGAGTGCATTTGGCACGGCGCCTCTGAGTTCTGACGCTATCCACGAGAGTAGTATGCACGAGACATGGCCTGTTCCAGAGAGGGAGAAACTCCTCGCCGACAGCAAGGAGACGGATGCCGCATCGCGAGTTGCTCGGTTGGAGAGGGTAGCTGCGCCAAGTGTCCCGCCGATTACCAGCGGTTTCATGCGCTGCGCTTTCGGCGGCGCGCCACTGCGCAGCGTCGGTTCGCCTTAATGCTCGCGCATTTACAACGGCCCTTGCACGCGAGTTGCGCGCTTGAGAATGGCTAAATCGCGGCGTGACGCCGATGGCCGCTCTTGCAACTATGGCGGCTACGTCAACTGCAGCTCAAAACCATGCTCCCGTTGGGCACCAGGGAATGTGCTGAAGACCGTCCGTCTCTGGCGATTATGAGCAGCCTTACTGAGCATCGCAAACTCGCGGCGATCATGTTTACGGACATGGTAGCCTATAGCGCGTTGGCGCAGCGCAACGAGAGTCTTGCGCTGGAGCTGCTGGGCGAGCAGCAGCGGCTGCTGCGCAATCAATTCGCTCTTCACAACGGACGCGAAGTCAAATCCACCGGGGATGGTTTCCTTGTGGTTTTTCCTAGTGCGTTAGCAGCGGTGCAGTGCGCGGTTGAGATCCAAACAAGCATGGCCGCACGAAATGCGGCTCAGCCCATAGAACGCCAGATTCGCGTGCGCATCGGCATTCATGTCGGCGACGTGGTCGAGGGAGGAGACGACATTCACGGGGACGGGGTGAATATAGCCGCGCGGATCGAACCGCTGGCCGAACCCGGCGGGATCTGCATCACGAGGGCGGTATTCGAGCAGATCGAGAACAAGGTTCCTCTTCTCGTTGTGCCGTTGAACAAACCAGAGCTCAAAAATATTCAGGCGACCGTGCAGGTTTATAAATTGTTGCTCGAGCAGACGAAAAGCAGCGCTCCGATTCCTGCCCAAGCGGGGGTTGTGAAGCGCGCGCGTTTGGCATTGGCGCTGGCCGTGACGTTCTTCGTCGTCTTGAATCCGGTTCTTTTCCTGAAATTTGGAATCCATTCCTCTTCCTCAAGCCTGCAGAAAGGCGGCGCCACCAACCGCAAAGCCATCGCCATCCTGCCGTTTCGGAATCTTAGCTCGGACAAAGAATACGAGTATTTCGCAGAGTCATTGACCGAGCAATTACTCAGCAAGCTGTTGCGCATCGAGGGTCTGCGTGTCGTCCAGGTGAGCGATACCAACTACCTGATGCGCGAGCTGGCGGAGATCAGTCGCGAGTTCAAAGTCGGTTCGATTCTTAAAGGAAGCGCCAGCAAGGCAGAAGAGCAATTGCGTATTCATGTCGAACTCGTCGAGCCGGTCACCTACCAGGTGCTCTGGGCGGAGGATTTTGAGAAGGAGTTCAAACACATTTTCAGCATTCAGGATGAGGTGGCACAGAGCGTCGCAGAGAAACTGCGAGGCCGCCTGTCTCCGGTCGAGCAAGCGCAATTAAGCAAGAATCCGACACGCGATCTGGAGGCGTTCGACCTTTACCTGCGCGGACGCGCACAATGGAACCGGTTCAGCAACGACGGCTTGCAACGGGCAATCAGGTTCTACGAACAGGCGATTACTAAGGATACGAATTTCGCCCTCGCGTATTCAGGCCTCTCCGATTGCTACACCATTCTCGCCGTGGATCTGGAACCACCCGCAGCGATGTTTCCGAAAGCGCAATTTCACGCAGAAAGAGCGCTGGCATTGGATTCCTCAATGCCGCAGCCGCACGTTTCGGCCGGAATGACCTGGTTGTTCTTTCAGTTGGAATGGGCGCAAGCCGAGCAAGAATTCAAACGGGCGCTCGCGATTCGGGAAAACTACGCGGATGCGCATCATTATTACGCGCACTACCTCGAAGCCAAGGGACAATTCGGCGAAGCCCAGCGGCATTGGAGCCGCGCCGCAGAGCTTGACCCGACCTCCCTTCAGATCGCCCAGGAATCCGGCCTGTCCCGCTATTTAGCTGAAGACTTCCAGAACGCATTAGTGCTGACTGAGAAGGCTGTAAAGAAGGATCCGAGCTTCATTTACGCCAAGGCGACGCTTGCAGCCATTTACAGCCAGATCGGACGGGCGAGTGATGCTATCGAGGTGGCAACCGCGGCGCGCAAACTCCCGGATGGGAACATCCCCACGTTAATCGCCGAACTCGGATATGCGCACGCGCGCGCGGGGCAACTCAATGAGGCCAAAGCCATCCTGAACGAGTTGGCCGAACGAAAGGCCTCGGGTGTCTATGTAGATCCCTGGTGCCTGGCAATCGTTCATGTGGGGCTGAACTAGCCCGAGCAAGCTTTTCAGAGTCTCGATCAAGCCTTTGCAGAAATGTCCGCCGGCCTGTTCTGCCTGAATGTCGAGCCCAAGTTCAAGCCATTGCGAACCGATAACCGCTTTCATCAGCTCTTAAAGAAAGCGCATCTCGAGAGATAGGTTCTCTCCTCTTGCAAAGAAGGGGGCGCTGCTGCAGGACGTCGCATTGTCTTTCGAGATATGCCGACATAATTACGAACGAAATCCGAACTCCGAAGGCCGAAGCCCGATGGAAGATCCAAATCCGAATAAATGAGAACTGGCGTTTGCCCGGTGCTCGATGGAGATCACAGCCTCCTAACGTCGGCTCCTACAATGCTAGAACGGAAGCTCAGATTTCTATCATTTGGTGAAACGTCGGTACGAGAACCTCTGATTTGGGTTTCATTTTTAGCAGGGTTTCGGCGAAGGCCAGGGCCTGAGATTCTTCGCCGTGAACGACTGCGATCTTGCGAAAGTCACCCGTCATGGCTTCGACATAGCAGCGCAACTCGTTCCTGTCGGCATGTCCGGAGTATGAGTCGATCGATTCGATGCGCGCCCGGACTTGGTGTGGTTCGCCAAAAATGTTCACCGGGTTGCGCCCAGCAAGAATTTGCGCACCGAGAGTGTGTTCGGCGCAATACCCAATGAATAAGATCAGGTTGGCCGGGTTCGAAATATTATTGGCCAGATGATGCCGGATGCGGCCCGCTTCGGCCATTCCGGACGCGCTGATGATCACCGCGGGCTCCTTCAGGTCGTTGAGTTTCCGGGAATAGGCAGCTTCCCGGATGTAGGTCAGGTTCTCCATTCCAAAAGGGTTCTCCTTTTCGTGCAGAAACGCGTAGACGGACTCGTTAAAACATTCGGGGTGCAAACGATAGACCTCGGTGGCATTCACGCTGAGGGGGCTATCGACAAAGATGGGTATCGCAGGCAACTGCCCGGCCAGGGTCAACTGGTGCAGGGTATAAACAATTTGCTGCGTCCGACCGACCGAGAATGATGGGATGATGACCTTGCCCTTGCGGTCGAGGGTCTCGCGAACCAATTGCGCAACGCGCGCGTCGGCATGTTCTTTTGACGCGTGTTCGCGGCCGCCATACGTGCTTTCCACTTGCAGATAGTCCACATCCTCGACGGGCACCGGATCGCGCAAGATATCGTCGTTTCCGCGGCCGATATCGCCGCTGAACAGGTAGCGGTATTTGCGGTCGTTCTCTTGAATATCAAGCACCACTTGGGCGGCTCCCAAGATGTGGCCCGCATCGCGAAACGTGGCCGTGACGCCATCCGTCACCGGGAACGGCCGGTCATAATTGAGGCTGACGAACTGGCGCACGGCCTTCTCGGCGTCGGTGGCGGAGTAAAGCGGTTCGACGGGCGGCAGCCCGTGTTTCGCGCGTTTAATTGAGACAAAGGCGGCGTCGTCGCGCTGAATTTCCGCCGAATCCGCGAGCATGATGCTGGCGAGATCGCGCGTGGCAAACGTGCAGTAGATGTTGCCGCTGAATCCCTGCCGGCAAAGGTTGGGCAAATTGCCGCAATGATCGATGTGCGCATGGCTGAGCACCACGGCATCGATCTGTTTCGGATCGAACGGAAAGCGGCGATTGCGCTCGATGGATTCCTCGCGTTTACCCTGAAAGAGGCCGCACTCCAACAGCAGGCGCTGTTCGTTCAACTCGAAGAGAAACATCGAGCCGGTGGTCGTGCGCGTGGCGCCCAGGAAGTGGATGCGCATCCGCAGAGAATGCAGAGCGAGGCTGAAAAGTCGAGCGTCGAAAACGGCGGAGAAATGTGGACTGAGGACAGTTCAAGGACGCGCGAACTAGGCCGTGGCCGCCGACGCGAAGAGACAGTGATTGAGAAATCCAAAATCCAAAATCCAAATTTGATGACCGCCTCCTTACGTCGGCGGCTACAATCCTCACGTCCGCGGCTACGAACCTCAGGTGTGCCGGAAGGTGATGCGCGCCTTCTCGAGGTCGTAGGGAGACATCTGGACGTTGACCTTGTCGCCGACGCTGATACGGATGAAGTGCTTGCGCATTTTGCCGGAGATATGGGCCAGAACCTCGTGGCCGTTGGGAAGGGCCACGCGAAACATGGTGCCCGGCAGCACTTGGGTGACCGAGCCCGTTAACTCAATCGGTTCTTCCTTCGGCACGATCCGACCACTTCGCTGGTTTGAAGTTACTTCTGCCACCAGATAATGTTTGGATCAACCGGAAAAACGCGTTGGACAACTTGACGCTCAAATCGTTAGAGTCCCGCCCATTGATATGAAGAACAGTCCACTGACCATGTTTCTCCTGGGAGCGCTGGCCGTCAGCGCGGTGCTGTCGCTGCTTTTTTGCGCGCTGTACATCGGCAACATCCGGGAACTGCGCTCGTTGCAAGCCCAGGTCAATCGGATCAACAACCGGGGCGCCACCATGATGTCGCTGGCGAGCGATTCGCTGAAATACAGCGAGCACGAGTCGTCGATCGATCCAATCCTTGAATGGGCGCTGCTGAAGGCACCCAAAACCCCGGCGACGCCTGCGAACAAACCTGCCACGAAATAGTCTCCTATGGAAAATACCGATTTGAAGAGCTCGGCGAGCGCCGACCTCAACCAGTTGCAGGCTAAGTTCGAGGCACTGCATCACCTAGTGATATCCGTGCTGATCATGCTGGTGATCGTCAGCGGCACGATGACGATTTTTCTGCTGCGGCAGTGGAGCCTGGCCCGAAAGGACCTGGCGGCTGCCCGGCCAGTGGCGAATCAGATCATCACGGAATTCAACAACAACAAGGAGCGAGCGGCGCGAATGGACGGCTTTGTCTCAAGGCTCGTGGACTACAGCCGGACCCACACGAATTTTGTTCCGATTCTGGTGAAGCACGGAATTAATCCGGCTGGACCCACGGGGGCGCCTGCGGCCGCGGCCGCCGGGCAGCAGAAAAAGTGACAGAGGAGAGTTGAGCTCCGGTATGGCTAGCGGGCGGTTTAGGTCGCCGCTTTTGCCGCCACACCTGAGTCGAGCGGCGCGCCACAGGCCAGGCAAAAATTCGACTGCGGCGGGCACAGCATTGCACAGCGCGAACATTCCAGGTGTGCTGCGGCATGCCGATGATGGATGACAAGGTTGCGAATGTAAGGAATCCACGTGAACGCGTACGCAAAGATGAAAACGGAATCCCTCTCGTAAAAAAGGGCGTAGCTCAAAAGCAACAACGATCCCGTCAGACTCAACCACCAGAACGCGGTCGGCACCACGACGCGCTTGAGCTTCTCCGTCGCATACCACTGCACAAAGAAGCGGGAGAAGAAGACGGCATTGCCCATCCATCCGACAGCTTTCCAGACGCTCCACTTCACGCCCAAAAACATACCGTTGTGCCAAATCAGATTGGTTAACCAGTCCATAGAGGGCGAGAGGCTAGTGTATATCAATGTCAATCCCAAGCTCCAAACGGCGGAGAGACGCCCCGTCAGGCGGATTCAAAAAACGTAGCCGACGTTTTACGCACTCCGGTCAGCTCAGGTCCCGACAAGTTCGTAGCGGTGGCAAGATGCATCCATTCCTCGCCAAAGATTAAAAGGTTGCTGGTGTCACGGATGCGTTCCTGATATAAAGGCGATTCTGACTGGTCCGAACAAGAATGACTGAAGCTTTAGCATCAAATAGTGCGCCTGTATTGGCGCGCATCGCTCTTTATGACCGCGCGGACCACAGCGTGCGCCGCGGTGCGCTGTTGGGCTTGTGCATGCTCTTGGGCATTGCCCCGAGGGCATTGGCGCAGTTGCCGCAGAAAGGAGCTGCTGGTGTCTCCGCCGAGGGAACGCCGGGGACAACGCCTGAGACGGCTCGATTATCGCCGGGTGCTACGTCGTCTGCGCCGGCCCGCCCGGCGTTGGCGGCGCCGACGAATGCGCCGAGCGCGACCCTTACCAATCTGAGCGCGAACGTGCCCGATGATAAGTACAAGCTGCGCGTGGGCGACCGGGTCAGTTTGCAGATCCTCGAGGACAGGGATTTGCCGAAAAGCCTGGTGCTGGCGGATTCCGGGGAATTGGATGTGCCTTACGTGGGCCGGGTGGCAGCATCAGACAAAACCTGCAAACAGCTCGCTGAGGAGCTGAAACATCTGCTCGAAAAAGAATATTATTACCGAGCGACAGTCGTTATCGCCCTGGATGTGGCCAACAAATTCCTGGGCCGCATTTATGTCTGGGGACAGGTCAAAAATCAGGGGCCGATCGACATCTCCGTCAACGAAAACCTGACGGCGGGCAAAGCTATTCTGCGCGCCGGCGGTTTTGGCGATTTCGCGAACAAGAAGAAAGTAAAAGTGGTTCGCGCGTCGGGCGCAGACAGTTCGAGCAAGCAGAATTTCGAGTTGAACATGGTCGAGATTCTCGAGGACGGGAAAACAGAGAAGGACATTGTACTGCGCCCGGATGATTTCATCATCGTGCCTTCGCGTTTGATTAATTTTTAGTCCGCTTTGCCCCCCATGAATGACGAAACAGCGCGGCCGACCCACGACCGTTCTGCCGCTCGAGCGCGATTTCTCGTAAAGCTTCAACGCTACGGAAATCTGTTGCGGCGAACGTGGTGGATATTGGCCATCGGCATTGGCGTCGGGGTGATGGTTCAGCTCATCCTTTCGCGGTTCGCGCCGGCGTCTTTTACGTCGGTCGGGCGGATGATCGTCAGCATCAAGCTGGCCATTCCGGAAGGCTCGGTCTATACGGAAGAGCTGAGCAATTTCCTGGGGACGCAAGCGGCGCTGATGCAGAGCGGCGTGGTGATCAATCGCGCACACGCGCGCGTCGTTGCGCAAAAGCCGGACCAGGTGATGCAGCCGGTTGCGTTAAAAGTCTCCGTTCTTCCGAAGACAACCATTTTTGTCCTGCAAGCGACGGGCGCCGACCCGGCGTACACGCAGAGTTTTCTGCAATCGTGCATGGAAGAATACGCCGCGCTCAAGAAGGAGATGCGCGCGCAGACCTCGGACACGACATTCGCCGGGCTGACCGAGGAAGTGCTCCGTCTGGAGAAGGAGCTGAGGAAATCGGACCAGGAGATGGTGGATTTTCAAAGCACGAATAGTGTGGTGCTGCTGCAGGACCAGGGTAACAGCGCGGGCAATTATCTTGCGGCCCTCAACAATCGCCTGGCGGCCCTCAAGTCCGAATATGACCTGCTCGAAACGCTGACGCTGGATCAAAACCTCGACCGTCAGCAGCAATTGAGCGGCGCACTGGCGGCGGGCCCTGATCCCGCGGACAAGTCCAATTCCGGGAATGGCGAGCGCCAGGACAGCGAATATCTCAAGGCCAAGCAGCAGATTCTGTTGCTCAGGGCCGATCAACAGGATTTGGGTCAATACCTTCGGCCAAAGCATCCCAAGATGATTGCGTTGAGCGAAGAAATTGCCCGGCGCGAACGGTTGCTGGACATCTTTCGCCGACAGAGCGCCGACCAGTTGTCCAGTCGGAAAGGCTCGCTTTCGATGCAGATCAAGAATCTGCAGAAAGACGTTAAGGAGTGGGACGCTAAGACACTCGAGATCAGCCGGAAGACGGCCGAATATCAACGGCTCAAGGCCAATTCCCAGCGCATCCAGGCGCTGTATGACCGGCTGCTGGCAACTATGCAAACGTTGGACGTCAACAAGGAGATAAGTCCGGAAAGCGTCACGATCATGGAGAAGGCGTCGGCAGCATTTCCCGATCGGCCGGCACTTTCCCGGAAGCTGATGGTGGGCGGCCTCGTCGGTCTGGCCTGCGCGATTTTGCTGCTGTTGTTTATTGACCGCATGGACGACCGCATGAACTCGTTTACCGAACTGCAGGAGCTCTTCGATGAGGCCGTGATGGGCCAGATTCCCCGGGAAAAGCCTGCCACTGCCGGCGGTGAGCTTAGTCTCATGCAACCGGACGATTCCCGGCATGCGTTTGTCGAGGCGTATCGCAATCTCCGCTCTTCGTTGCTCTACATGAGTGGCGCGGCCGAGCGGCCGAGGACCCTGCTGGTGACCAGTTCGGTGCCCAACGAAGGCAAATCGCTCACCGCGTCCAACCTGGCCATCGCGCTGGCGGCCACAGGAGCGCGCGTGCTGCTGGTGGATGCGGATTTGAGAAAAGGCGTGCTGCACAACCGCTTCGCGCTGCCCTCGGGCCCGGGCCTCTCCGAAGCTTTGGCCCAGGGGCTCAATTGGACTGAGGCGGTGCGGCCGACGGGAACCCCGCAGCTTTCGTTGTTGCCGAGAGGTGCGTTCACTCAAAACTCGAGTGAGTTGTTTACCAGCGTCGCGGCGGAGCGGTTCCTGATCGAAGCGGCTGCGGCATACGAGTACGTGGTACTGGATACTGCCCCGGTCATGGCCGCCGATGATGTCACCAGCCTGGCGCCGCATTTGCACGGCGCGCTTTTCATCGTTCGGGCTGAATTCACCTCTGCCCGCGTGGCTCGCGCCGCGCTCGAGTTGTTGTATCAACGCCAGGTCCGGGTGCTTGGCCTGGTCTTCAATGCCGTCCGGCCAAGCGTCGGCGATTATTACTATTACCACAAGTACAAGGATTATTATCATAAGTACCCCAGCGCCAGCTCCAGCGACGGACACAAGTCCAAAGCTGGAAAGGGCCAAGTTTCGAGCCGGGTTTAGCTGCTTATTTCTTGCTTCTTACCCGCCGCCAAATCGCGCGGGCGCCGGTCATCCTGACGCGCCGTCGCGTTTCTCCTTTCCTTTTGGGCGGCGGTGCCACATGTTTGCCGACTCATGAACGATATTGATATTGAAAGTCTCAAGGGCATCGCCAACCAGTTGCGAATTCATTCGATTTCCGCGACGACGGCAGCGGGGAGCGGACATCCGACATCGTGTTGTTCAGCCGCCGACCTGGTAGCCGCATTGTTTTTCGGTCACATGCGCTACGACCCGAAGAACCCCCATTATTGGAACAACGACCGGTTCATTCTCTCGAAAGGGCACGCCGCACCGTTGCTGTATGCGGCCTGGGCGGAGGCAGGACTCATTCCAACGGAAGAGCTGCTCAAGCTGCGGCAGCTTGGCAGCGATCTGGAAGGCCATCCGACGCCGCGGCTGGCGTTCGTCGATGTGGCGACTGGTTCGCTCGGGCAAGGCTTGAGCGTCGGCGTTGGCATGGCCTTGTGCGCGCGGCTGGACCACTTGGATTACCGCACCTACGTGTTGCTGGGCGACGGCGAATGCGCTGAAGGCGCAGTCTGGGAGGCGGCATCGCTGGCTGGAATTCATCAGTTGAACAATCTGGTGGCCGTGGTCGATGTGAACCGGCTGGGCCAGAGCCAACCCACCGCCTTCGGGCACGATCTGAATGTTTACAAGCGGCGGTTCGAAGCTTTCGGATGGCGCACAGAAGAAATTGACGGCCACGATATCGAGGAGATCCTGGAAGTGCTGGCGGCGGTTGGGCTCGGCAACCAGCCGCTGGTCATCCTTGCCAAGACTCTTAAAGGCGCCGGGGTGTCATTCATTCAGGACCGTGAAGGTTGGCACGGCCGGCCGTTGTCCAAGGAGGAAGCCGCCCGCGCAATTGCGGAGCTGCAACCGAGCGCAAAATCCGGCCTGGGCCATGCGATTTCTCAGCCTGCTCAGATGCCCGCCCCAAAAAATGACGCGCCGGCGAGCTATCCTCCACTGAGCTACAAAATCGGAGAATCGGTGGCCACACGCGAGGCCTACGGCAACGCCTTGGCTCGGATGGGTGAGGTCGATCCGCGCATCGTGGCCATGGATGGCGACACGAAAAACTCCACTTATGCCGAGAAGTTTTTCAAAAAATTCCCCAATCGATTTACGGAAAGTTTCATCGCCGAGCAGAGCATGGTGGGCGTGGCAACCGGCTTCGGTGCCCGGGGCAAAGTTCCGTTTGTGTCCACCTTCGCCTGTTTCCTCTCGCGTGCCTTCGATCAGATTCGGGTCGCCGGCATTTCGATGGCGAATCTCAAGCTGACCGGCTCGCACGTGGGAGTGAGCATCGGTGAAGACGGCCCTTCACAGATGGGTTTGGAAGATCTCGCCATGACGCGGGCGACAGCCGGCAGCACGGTGTTGTATCCCAGCGACGCGGTTTGCGCGGAAAAGCTGGTCGAGCGGATGGCCGAGCACCGCGGGATATGTTTCCTGCGCACCTCGCGCCCCCGGATGCCGGTCATTTACAATAATGATGAACAATTCACCATTGGAGGCGCGAAAGTATTGCGCCAGTCGCCGGGTGATAAAGTCACCGTCGTCGCCGCGGGCGTGACTTTGTTCGAGGCGCTGAAGGCAGCGGACGAATTAAAGGGTCAAGGGATAGGCGTCACGGTCATCGATGCGTATAGTATTAAACCGCTGGCCAAGGACGTCATCCAATCGGCAGCCTCGCGCACCAACAACCAGGTCATCACTGTCGAAGACCATTACGCCGAGGGCGGGCTCGGGGATGCCGTCGCGGGAGAGTTGAGCGCACTCGGCATGGCGGTCCACAAACTGGCTGTGCGCGAACTGCCGCACTCGGGGAAAGCCGAGGAATTACTGGCGAAGTATGGGATTGATGCGGCAGCGATTGTAGCGAAGGTTAAGTCGTTAAATAGTTGAACCGTGGTCGCAATTCAAAACGGGCTGTCAAGTCCCGAACGAGTGCTTTGCGCCAGGGGCTGAGGCCCGGGCTCATCGTCGTCGTTGTCTTGTGCTGGTCAGCCGCCCTGTCAGCGGCGACAAATGTTTGCGAGATCTGTGGTAGACCGCTCGGCACCGAGGCGTTCATTGTCCAGGACAGGGTCAGCTTGGCGAAAAAGGAAGTCTGCTCCCCCTGCGTGCTATCGGGCACGAACTGTTTCATCTGCGGCCTGCCAGCCAGGAACAATATTACTGAATTGTCCGATGGCCGAGTGTTGTGCGAGCGAGATGCCGCCACGTCGGTGTTGACGCAGCAGGACGGAACGCGTAACTGCCGCGAAACCAGGCAGAGCCTTGGGCGGCTCTTTTGGAAATACCTGGCTTTTCCGGAGACGAACGTCGGCGTCACTCTGGTCGATCGCATTCATTTGCAGGAGGAGTTCAAGGTTCCTGGCAACGACCAGCCCTGCCCGAACGTCTGGGGCCATGAGCGGTCGCTGACAAACGCCGCGGGCTGGCACCACGAGATAAGCGTTCTGAGCGGATTGCCTCTTGCCGGGTTCGCCGCCACCTGCGCCCACGAATACACCCACGCATGGATGAACGAAAGCCTTTCCCTGGAGCGAAAAAAGGGGCTGAGCCGCGATTCGGTGGAAGGGTTTTGCGAACTCATTGCCTTCCTGCTGATGGAATCACAACTCGAGGAGGGCCAAAAAGAACTGATCAAGCTCAACGCCTATACGCGCGGCCAGATCGATCTGTTTATCGAAGCCGAGCAACGTTACGGCTTTAATGACGTGCTGAAATGGGTGAAATACGGTGCCGATGATCGGTTACGGGCTGACGAGTTGGCCCGCATCCGAAAAATCGACCTGCCGCAGACGGCAACTCGCCTGCCCGGGAGTTCAGCGGATCACGCCAATCCGAATGTAGCTGTCCCTGAATTTTTGACGCTGAAAGCCATTTTTTGGCGGCAATCACAGCCATTGGCGATCATCAACGATCAAACTTTTGGGCCGCTGGAAGAGGCTGAAGTGCGCCTCGGTTCAAGCAAGGTGGTGATTCGCTGCCTTGAGATCCGCAAGGACGGCGTCCGGGTACGGATGGTGGGCAGTGGAGAAGAGCGGGAGTTGACACTGACAGGTCGATGAGGCCGAGGCGCTGTCCGCAGCCCTTCCCCCCATTGTCCGCCGATGAAAAATGGGCCGACTGACGTCAGCGGCCACACTAATACCTACGGCAACATAATCCCATTTGCTTACCGGGCTTACATGGAGCATGCTTCCGATCAATGGCGGAGCCGGAACAATTTCTGAAAGGGCAGTTGCTGCTCGATAGCGGTCAACTGCGCGGCTCCTTCTTCCAACGAACTGTTGTACTGATCTGCCAGCACGACGCCGAGGGCGCTTTCGGCCTGGTGCTCAATCGCAGCAGCGGCCGGAGCGTGGGCGACGTGCTCGTCGCCGACTTGCCGGACACACTGAAGTCTTGTCCGCTGTACCTCGGCGGACCGGTGCAACCAACGGCCCTGAGTTTTCTGCATACAGACGCATTTATCCCCGATGCCAACGTGCTCCCGAACCTGAGCCTGGGTCACTCGCTGGACAGTTTGATCGACCTCGGCGAATCATTGTCCTCAACACAGAAGACCAAAATGTTTGTCGGTTATGCCGGATGGAGCCCCGGGCAACTTGAAGAGGAGATGAAACGCAAAGCCTGGCTGACGCATCCCGCGTCGCTCGAGCTGGTCTTCGACGTCAAGCCCGATGAACTCTGGCAGATTATTTTGCGCCAGAAAGGTTGGAAGTATAGATTGCTGGCGCAAATGCCCGAGGATTTGTCCCTGAATTAGCATCGCTCGCTGAGCAGCACCGCGGATGGGAGTGGGCGCCAGGAGCATTCTCCGAAAAATCCGCGTTCTGGCCTCGTGTATCCAGTAATCAGTGATCAGGAACCTGCTTCCAGAATCCAGTATCCAGTCACCGCCAATCCGATTACAATCAAACCGTGATTCGGAACATCATCTTTGATTGGTCGGGCACATTGGTGGACGACCTGCCTGCAGTCTGGAAAGCGACCAATTACGTGCTTGCCAAAGCCGAGCAGTCAGAAATGAGCCTCGAAGAGTTCCGCGCTGAATTTTGCCTGCCGTTCACCACTTTTTACGACCGCTACGTCCCGCACATTCCGCTTTCACAGTGCGAGGTTTGGTTTCACACGCGCTTCCGGCAGGTGCAGGATTTGGTTAGCGAATTGCCCCATGCCCGCGATTTCCTCGAATTTTGCCGCGACCGCAAACTCCGCACTTTCCTGCTCAGCACGGTTCATCGCGATCATTTCGCCGTGCAATCGGCCATCACCGGTTTCGACAGGTATTTGGAAAGGCCGTACATCGAAGTCTGGGACAAGCGAAAGAAAATCCACGAAATTCTGGAGGAGAATCAGTTGGAGCCAGACGAGACGCTCTTCATTGGCGATATGCAGCACGATATCGAGACTGCGCGCCACGGCGGCATTCACTCGTGCGCAGTCCTGACCGGCTACAACACACTGGAGCAATTGCGGGCAGCCGAACCGGACGTTATCGTCGAGCACCTGCGCGAGTTGCGTGAGACTCTGGAGACCAACGACCTGAATCTCAGGCCGCCAGCCGCTCAGTCCGGGGAACGCCCTGCTCCGATCGTCACGGTCGGGGCGTTGATTCTTGATGCGGCGGGCCGGGCACTCGTGGTTCGCACGCATAAGTGGTCGAATCTATGGGGGATTCCCGGAGGCAAGGTGCAGTGGGGCGAGAGTTGTTCAGATGCTTTGCGACGGGAAATCAGGGAAGAGACCGGCCTCGAAGCGACCGAGATTGAATTCGTGCTCGTGCAAGACTGCATTCACTCAAAGGAATTCTATCAGGATGCTCATTTCATCCTGTTGAACTACACCTGCCGCTGCGTTGGTGAGCCGGTTGTGAGGTTGAATCACGAGGCAAGCGAATATCGCTGGGTGCCACTCGAGCAGACGCTGAAGATGCGTCTGAACGAGCCGACTCGAGCGCTGTTGCGGGCCGTGCTCGACGATGCTGCGGTGACTCGACGCGCTGTGCCTGTGACCGGGTAATTGCTGAACGAAAGCGCGCCATGTCCAGAATTACCATCGTCGATCTGGAAGTGTTCTATTGCATCGGAGTCACGGATGAAGAGCGAGCCAAGCCGCAACGGCTTCTCGTAACCGTCGATATGAATTTCGATATTTCCACTGCGGCAGTTAGCGATCGGATCGAGAAAACCATTGACTACCACACCGTTGCGCAGGAACTGATCAACTTCGGCAAGAATCGGAGCTGGAAACTGGTAGAAAGACTGGTGACGAACATCGCAGATCGGATCCTGTCCGAATACCGACCCCAGGCCGTTATGGTGGAGGTGAAGAAGTTTGCGCTGGAACAGGCCCGCTATGTGGCCGTCAGCCTAGCCAAGGCTCGAAGTTGAAACCGGGCCCTGCGCACGCGAGCCCAGTTAAGCCGAATAGCCGGCAATGTAGGTTTGCAACTGATGAATGGTACTGTTCTGCGTGGTGATGATCCAGTTGACAAGGTCGCCAATGGAAATGATTCCGACGATCTGGCCGGCGTCGAGAACCGGCAGGTGCCGGACGCGATGCTCGGTCATCAGGCGCATGCAATCGTCCACCGTGTGGCTCGGCGTCACATGAATGATGTCTCCCGAGAGAATTTCCTTTACCGCTGTTTGTTTCGACGATTTGCCTTTGAGCGCAACTTTCCGAGTATAATCTCGTTCGGTCAGGATGCCAACCAGCTTGCCCTGCTCCGTCACGAGCAGTGCGCCAATGTTCTTGTCGGCCATGATCTGGATGGCCTCAAAAACGGTGATGTCAGGAGAAACACTCCAGACAGTCGCGCCCTTCTGGGTCAAAATTTCGTGGATCGTCCCGCTGTGGTTCATCGCCGCCCTCTTGGCATGATCGGTAGGGACGCGCGCAGGGGCGTGGAACTCTGGGGCGGATGGGCCGTCCCAACCCTTCCAAAACCCGGATCACCGCGCAGCTTCATGCCTGAAGCTATTTCAGATCAAAGGCCTCAAATTTTCAAGAAAGAAAAACCGCAAATTTCATGAAAGCCGTCCGACTCGTCCAGCCGGGTTCTGCACTGAAAATGGAGGAAATCCAGCTCCCAATGCCCGGCCCCCTTGACGTGCTTGTCCGCATCAAGGCGGCGGGGATTTGCCACTCCGACGCGCACTATCGGGCCGGCCGCTCACAGGCTCAACCATTGCCGCTGACCTTGGGGCATGAAGTGGCAGGTGTGGTAGAGGAGTTCGGCCGAGAGGTTTTTGAGTTCGTTCGCGGTGATCGTGTCTGCGTTCACTATCTCGCCACTTGTGGAGTCTGCGAGTTTTGCCGGAATGGCCAGGAACAGTTCTGTCGCACCGGGACAATGATGGGAAAGCATCGCGACGGCGGTTATGCCGAGTACGTGGTAATGCCGGCGCGAAGTCTATTACGGCTTCCGGACGAGATCCCGTTCGAGCACGGCGCGATTTTGATGTGCTCGGCCGCGACGTCGCTTCACGCCTTGCGAAAGGCGCGACTCCAGCGCGGCGAATCGGTCGCCGTTTACGGTATCGGTGGACTCGGCTCCTCGGCGATTCAACTGGCGAAGGCGCTTGGGGCGGGAGACGTTTTCGCCGTGGACATCCAACCCACAAAGTTGGAACTTGCCCGAACCTTCGGAGCGATACCGGTAAACGCAAAGGCACGGGACCCCGTCGAGGAGATCAGACGCCTGACGGGTGGTTCAGGAGTGGCAGTGGCCTTGGAATTGATTGGGCTGCCCGCGACGATGCGACAAGCGGTGAGGTGCCTGGGGGTCCAAGGCCGCGCTGCTCTCGCAGGCATTTCCGAGAAAGCGTTCGAGATTTTCCCTTACAATGAACTGATCAACAATGAAGCAGAGATAATTGGCGTCTCTGATCACTTGGCGACAGAACTCCCGGAGCTGCTCGAGTTCTTGCGGCGAGGCAGTCTAAAGTTAACTTCGGTCGTTACGCGCAAGGTGCCTCTGCTAGCGGAAGCGATCAACGCGGCGCTTGACCAGCTCGAGCAGTCTGGAGCAGACGTCCGGACGGTAATTGAACCTTAACGGACTCACGGGGCTTAGGCTGTCAGGGGTAATTGGAGAATTCCCAACGGACTGGATCCGGACTGGCTATCGGTCGGGAGCAGTCTCTGCATCAGCATCAGTCTCTGACGAGGGATGAGAAATCGCCGCCGGTATAACGTCAGCCACGTTTTCCTCGGGAGCTAGCTGGAATGTGTGGTCCTGGCTGCCGATTCTTGTACCGTTCATGGTGCGTAGCTGCCAATGATAGTCATGGAAATCGATAATCGTGGCTCCGGATGAGCGAGTGTAAATCACAGGTATTTTTCGCCGCGTCAAGCGCCAGCGCAACTTCGCACTGGCGCGTTCCCAAACGGGATATTCCGAATCCGCTACAACGATCAGGCGGGGTTGCACGGCGTCGAGAAAGGCGTCGCTCAATGCTTCTGTTTTCGCCGGCAAGCCCGTGACCAAAATGTCCGCGCGCAAGTCGGGCGTTCGTTCGAGCAATGCGTCCTGGCCAGGACGGCCCAGGTCCGATACCAACAGGACGCCGGCGCCGCGGAACTTTCCATAGAGCACCAAAGCATTATCGTCCGCCTGCGGAAAACGATCGTCCGCCTGCGGATGAAGCACGGTCCAGCGGCCCAGTTGGCTGCCACTTTGAATCGTATGAACCAGACCTGGAATCTGGCCGAATTCGTTCAGCAGCCGACGATAGACGGGAGAACGGAAACGGACAGGGCTAACGCAAACCTCGTCCACGGCGAACAGCTCGACCACTGACCGCGCGCCTCCAATGTGGCGATTATCGCCGTGCGAAAGCGCCAAATGCGGCAGTCGGTTGACGCCTTGGGCACGCAGGAATGGTTTGGTGACTAAAGCCACCGAATTGGTCGTACCGCAGTCGATAAGCAAATCATTCTTGCGGCCCGGCGCGTCAAAATAAACCGCCATGCCGCCATTGACGGGCAGGATGTGCAAGCGTGTCGCGGAAGAATTCCACCAGCAGAGACCGGTCCAGGTCAAAACCAGGAGCACTGTGCTGGTAAGCTTCAAGAGTCGCATTTTGGGCCGGAAGAGCCATCCGGTCACGACGGCCAGCAGCAGCGCGTAGTACAAACCTGTTGTGTAGAGGCTTGGCGGCGCGACATAAAAGTAGGCTCTGGGCCAGGCGGCAAACCAATGGCTGGAAACCCGGATGCACTCCATCAGGAACCAGCCCGCATGGTTGCAGAGAATCGCCGCTGCCGGAAACCATCCGGCCAGCAGCAAGCCGCCGAGGTTGCTCATCAAAACCAGCGCGCACAAAGGCACCGCGAGCACATTTGCCGGCGTGCTGATCGGCGTCACAATGTGAAAATAACAGGCCGCAAGCGGGATCGAGCCTATCCATGCCGCGAACGAAGTCAGAAAAATGTCCGCGACGTAACGCCCTGGCACACGCAGAAGAGTCTGCCAGCGCGGCTGGAGTGATTCTGGCAGCAAAGGATCCGGCGCCCAAATCTTCTGCCACAAACCGTGCAACAATGGCATCGTCAGCATAAGACAAAGCACAACACAGAATGAAAGCTGGAACCCGGCTTGGAAAAGTTGATGCGGCTCCCATAGCAGGATGATCAGCGCCGCGGCGAAGAGCGAATTCATCAGATCGCTGGGGCGCTTCAAAAGCCAGCCGAAAATGATAATCGTCAGCATCACGTTAGCCCGAATCGCGGAAGCCGGCCAGCCGGTCAGCGCCGTGTAAAACCAGATCAATGGCAGCAATACCAAGCCGCAGGCGGCGCGCGGCAGGCTCAACGCTCGGAGCAGCCCAAAGAAGATGCCGAAAATGATTGCCATCCGCAGCCCATCGACGGCGAAAACATGGTAGGTGGCAGCGCGCACGAACGGCTCGGAAACGTCTTCCGTCAGCGCCGGCTTCCATCCAAGCGTGAGCGCCCATTCGAGCCGCACGGATTCGTCTTCGGCCGGCAATCCCATAGCCAAAGCCGGCCGTGCCCAGGCCCGGAATCGATCGGCCAGGGGAGGCTTGGCAGGCGACGAAACCACCTGCCAATCCTGCAGCGAAGCCGCTTCCAACTGATAATAAATCCCCTGCTCCCTCAGGTAAGAGCGGTAATTGAAAGTTCCTTCGGCGGCTGCGGTCTTCGGGAGGCGAATAACGCCGGTGACTTCGACGGTTTGCCCGGCGAAAAAATTTGTTAATAATTCCGGCGTCGTGACCGCAACGCGACCGACTGCCCTTTGCCAGGGCTGCCGATTGAAACGCGCGGCCGAGACGTTGAGCCGGGCCAGCGTCCGCCACGATTCCTTTTCGTCCTGAACAAAAATGCGCTGAGAGGGCGTCTCGCCGAGATTTGCGCGGAGAGTCGCAAGCGCCGGCTCGCTGCCACAGATGAAACGGAGATCATGCGGCGAAAGGACCGCCGAGTGGAGCGCGTCGTTGGCCCAACCCGTTAGCAGCGCCAGTGGGCCGAGCAGGAATGGCCGCGCTCGCGACCAGACCAGGGCCAACAACGAAAGACTGAATGCGCCTGCCAGCAGCGGGGTCGGGCCGACCCAAGAGCCGCTCGCCAGCAAGATCCCGAAAACATAGAACAGCACGACCAAAATGAGTGGTCGCTTCATGGAAGGTTACCAATGGCGGCGCAACCGTCCTACCGCCCAGAGCAGAAGCAGACCGGCAATTCCCCCGGAGGTGTCAATTAAAACGTCACTTACCTTGCCATCACGCTGAGGCACGAAAAGTTGATGGAATTCGTCACTGGCCGCATAGAGTCCGACCAGCAGGATGGACCGTCGAGCATCGGCCCAGCACCAGGGCCGGGGATCGCGCCGGATTGGCTTGCGGAACGCACGCCAAAAAAGCAAGGCCAGGACCGCGTATTCGGTCAGGTGCGCACATTTGCGGATGAAGAATACGACCGTCATAACTGTCTCATTTGAAAGCTGCGGAAAGAGCCAGTGGATGATCGGCGCCAGGATGCGCGAGGAATGCTGGAAGGACATTGTGTCGCTGGAGGCGGAAAAAATAACCACCATCCAAACAAGCACCGGCAGCCAGTATTTGATAAAGGTGCGGAACTTCGGCACGGCGCATGGAACCAGAGTCCTCCGGCGGGACGCAACGCTAATTCGTGCTGGGCCAATGCAACAGCGCTGTGCAAGTGCAAGTGTGCAAGTGTCAGTCCTCACTTTTTCAACCGCCTCGGCTTCCTGATGCCCGGAGGCGATAAGGACGATTCCACCGGCCCACCGGCCACCAGCCCTTGACGCATAAAAAGGTCAGGACAATACTCGTCCATGCCGCGCAAGCTGCGCATCCAGTATCCTGGCGCAATATACCACGTGATGAATCGTGGCGATCAGTGGGAGGACATCTTCCAGGACGACAAGGATCGGGAGCGTTTTATCCAAACACTAGCCGAAGTCTGTGGGAAGACCGACTGGCAAATCCACGCGTTTTGTTTGATGCGCAATCACCTTCACCTGGTAGTCGAGACACCGCAGGCCAACCTGGTGGATGGGATGAAATGGCTCTTGGGAATTTATACTAAGCGCTTCAATATTCGGCACAAGCTTTGCGGACACGTTTTCGCCGGACGATACAAGGCACTAATTGTGGACGGGAGCGGCAATGGCTATCTGCGAACGGTCTGCGACTATGTCCACCTCAATCCCGTGCGAGCCGGACTGCTACCGCCGGAGGCTCTTTTGGAGTGCTTCCGCTGGAGCAGCTATGTAGAATATCTCAAAGCACCCGAAAATCGCCCACGCTGGCTCCGGATTGACCGGCTGCTGGGGGAGAAAGGGATTCCCTGGGACAGCGACGCGGGCCGCAAAGAATTTGCGGCGCAGATGGAGCGGCGCAGAGCTGAAGAGGCGGACGCAGATTATCGCGCGCTGCGTCGCGAGTGGTGCCTGGGCAGCGAGCAATTCCGCAAGGAGCTGCTGGCCGCAGCCGCCGAGCGAGTCGGGCTAAACCACTATGGCGCGGACCGCCGCGAGAGCAGCCAGGAGAAGGCTGAACGCATTTTGGCCGAGGGGCTCAAGCAACTGGGTTGGGGCGAATCCGAGCTAGGGGCACGGCCGAAAGGCGACCGGCGAAAGGTTGCCCTGGCCCGGCAGCTGAGACTCGAAACGACCATGAGCCTCAAGTGGATCGCTAGGCACCTGCAAATGGGAAGTTGGACCAACGTCTCCAACCTGCTCCGGCGACAAGCTGGTGAACACGATCTCCCGGCTGGCGAAAAGCACCCACCCGGATTCCCGCCGGATGCGAACCGGCAATTAAACCTATGCATCCTGTCCAGCTAAACGGAAGTCACACGAAGCGAGGAGTTCAAAAAGTGAGGACTGACACTTGCACGGGTGTAGGTGGTGAAGCCGCGACAGCATAGACCGTGCGTAGGTGAGGATGGACGCCGCGCCATCTATGTTGGTGTCGCAGCGGTCCCGCTATCTATCTTCGGGTGCGCGATGTCAACCTCATTCGAGGGGCACGTGGTTCGCTTGTTCGGCGAGAGAGCGCTCCCTTACGTCATATATGGAACAGTGATTATCGTCGCGATCGCCGCTATGATCGCCTACAGGTTCATCCCCAAGCGAGCAATAATCCCCCTCGGGACAATTGGCTGGGTGCTTTCGTTCATACTGCTATATTGGTGGTTCTGGTTTGGCCCAGGAGCTCTGAACATGTGACGAGCGCAAACCATTCGTGCGCGGGGTCAAACCATAGCGCGGTTTGGCGCGGAAAGTTCCCGAGCCGGCCAATGTGAGCTTGAATGTTCTAGTCAGCCGACCTTGCAGGGACAACTATGACCCGTTCAGTCCGTGACCATTAGTGAAATTCGTGTCAGCCAGCCGTTCCCTCCGTCGCATCCTCTTTCTCCCCTTCCTCCGCCGGCGGCGGCTCGCCCAGGTAATGGTGTAAGTCCGTCCTCGTAACGTACCGCCGAAATACCTCCGCGAAATCTTTCAATACATACCCTTTCGCGGAGGAGCCGCCCTCCCACAGCGTTCGTGGTTTGATTCCATACGGCCTTAACACTTGGGATAGCCAGATGTCCGTCACCGGGTTGCCCTGCCGCATCTCCGCCCACGGCCGATCCGCAAAGTTGTTCAATCCCATCACCAACTCCCGAGTGAACAGCCGCTCCTTCTTTTCAATCGTGAACAGCGCGAATATCCCCAACAGCAGCGACGCGGTCAAATTCTGCTCTTGCGACCCGGCGCTCAAGCCAACTCCCGCTTGCCTTGCTGCTTCGGGCCAATGACCCCCGGCTATGTCCGCTAACACTAGCAGCGGCTCCCAGATGTCCGCCGCCCGGTCGTTCAGCGCGCCCGGTATCTCCGGCCGCGCCGCGGCAATCGCCCCTTGATGGTCCAATACAAATCTCGCGCACTGCTGTCTCAGCGGTTGCGTGTCCAGCTCCCGGCTCCGTTCGCACTTTTCCGCGGTGGTCTTCCGCTGCATCCGGATGATAATGCACCGGTCCGCCAGCGTGTCCGGAAACCGCCCGATCTTCGCCATCGCTTTCGGACACCAGTACGAGTATTTCTTCACCGCCCCCGCCGCAGTGGAATTCTCATCCTCTGCCTCTTCCTCTAAATCCGAATCTGCTGCCGCAACGGCCCGAAAAACGAACGCCGTCTCACGATTATAGCCGGCGTTCAAAATGCCCTTCAATTGGTCGTTGCCCCGAATGAACGTATCCACCTCATCAATCAGCAGTGTCGGCGACAGCTCCTCGATCACGCGGAAGAACGCCGGCGGGCTGATGTTCGATGATGCCACTGCCCGGTTCGCCAGCGCTTTCAGCAGCCCCAGCAGCGTCGTTTTCCCGCACCTCTTCTCCGGTGACTCAATCCCAACGTAAGTCGTCACATCCCGCAAATGGAACGCGTACGTGTGCAGGACCCACAACGCCAGCGTGGGTGCCGCATGCGCCGGCAGCACCACGTAGCGGCTGAGCAATTGCGACAGCTCATCCAACAGCGCCGCGCCATCCACCCGTTCCGGCCACACCGCCACATCCGCCTCGACTTCTTGGGCGTGTTGCCCTCGCTCTGGAGCGCGGCCCGCCTGCCCGCCAGACCTGCCTTTGAGCGGCGGCGGGCCCTCGGCCGCAGCAACTCCCGAGCAGGCTATTGCTCCCGAATTACTGCCCAAGCATCGGGCCACAGGGCGTCCTTCTTCACCTGTTCCGGATTTGGGCAACTCACACGCGTCTCGATTCGTCTCCCCTTTCATCTCCACGGGGTGCGTCGTCGAAGTGCCCGATCCCTGACCCTCCGCACTATCGCCTTTCCCTTCGCCAAACGGTCGCCTCGCGCGAAACTGCCAAACCTGAATCGCCTGGCGCAGCGCTGAGTCCTCCGGATCGAGCTCAACCTTCCCGGCCGCCTCCTCCAGGCCTCGTCTCAGCCGCTCCCCATTCTCCGGCAGCGCCAGTTCTTCGAGCTCCTCAAGCGCCTCAATCAGCGTTGTCGGCAGGTTTTCGCTTGCCTCCAGCGCTTGGGCCAGGCTGTTGAAATATTCCTCATTGCCCGGCTCGGGCTCAGGCAGCGTGTAATTCCCTGCCGCCAGTTCCGCTTTGAAGTATCCAAATAACTGGCCCAGCAATTTCCGCCCCACTGTGGCCAGTTCCCGGGGTCGCACGAACGAGTTTAGCATGACTGTTTTCATATTTTCTTGCCCAACTCTAAACCGTCCGGTTGGACATCCGCTGTCCAAGGGCCAAAAAAGATTTCCCGATCTGGTATCTGCTGTTTGGTATCCTCTGGCGTAAAGATTCCCTTCTCCGCTCAGGGGAGCGGGCCGGCCTGCCCTCCGCAGTGCCTTCTTGACCGGAGTAGTGCTTTTGACGAAGGCGGTTGACGAAGGAGGGGGCGAGGTGCTCTCCCATTTCAACTTCCCGCTTTCTCGCCGTCGCCTCTCCTTTCTCCCTTCTACTTTCTCCCTTATCCCATTGTGCCTCCTGACGCCCTGACGCCCCCTGACGGCTTGCCTGACGGCTTCGATTTTCACAAATGCCTGTGGCCACAACGTTCTGACGGTCTGACGGCTCAATACCCCCAAGTGCCCCTGTGGACTGATATCCACTCGGTTCACCTTCCCTCGGAGGCGTTCAGCGTCCACGTAGTGGGATTTGTGCTTTCTACTATTCGCTCTCCCTTGCATCTCGTTTCCGAGGTCAATCGCACGTATCCGCAGCTAACCGCACCAAACCGCAGCTATTAAAGGTCAAACGTATAGGGGGGTGCCGATCCCTTCTCCTCCGCCTCAGGACGCAGAGCGGGAGGGGGAGCAACTCCATGCAGTGCAGTCTCCTCGCGCGGAAAGCCATTGCGATGCATTGCCGGACTGAACCATAATTCGGTCGCATGCTGAAGCTGGGAGTCAACATCGATCACGTGGCCACATTGCGGGAAGCGCGGTATCGCGGCCGCGAGCGAGGCGAACCGGATCCAGTAGCGGCGGCGCTGGCCTGCGAGGCCGCCGGCGCCCACGGAATCACGGCCCACTTGCGAGAAGACCGCCGCCATATCCAGGATCGTGATGTGTGGAAGATACGCCAGACCATCAAAACGCGTCTGAACCTGGAAATGGCCAACGCGGCCGAGATTATAAGCATTGCGCTCAAACTCAAACCGGACATTGTCTGCGTTGTGCCCGAACGCCGCCAGGAAGTGACAACCGAGGGCGGTCTGGATGTAGCCGGCAATTTGGCCTCATTGACGGAGACTCGTCAGCGGATGAACGACGCCGGCATCGAAGTCAGTTTATTTATAGCGCCGGATACAAGGCAGATCGAAGCGGCGGCACGCTGTGGCAGCCAGTTCATCGAGCTGCACACGGGTGCGTTTGCCGAAAGTTTCCCGGACCAACAACAAGGCCAATTCGAGCTGGACCGGTTGATTGCCGGAGCGAAGCAGGCACACGCCCTTGGCCTGAGAGTCAATGCCGGGCACGGATTAAATTACGAAAATCTTCCACCGGTTCATCGGGTGCCGCATTTGGTGGAACTGAACATCGGCCACAGCATCATCAGCCGCGCCATCACGGTAGGCGTGGCAACGGCAGTCAAGGAAATGCTCAAGCTGATGAAAAATTACCGATGATTCTTGGCATCGGCATCGACATTATCGAAGTTGAGCGGATAAAGGCCTCATTCGAGCGGTTTGGCGAGCGGTTCCTAAGCCGGATTCTGCACCCGGACGAGATCAAATACTGCTTGTCGCACCGCGCTCCGGCGCCTTTCCTGGCGGCGCGGTTTGCGGGCAAGGAGGCTATTTCTAAAGCGTTTGGTACCGGCATCGGCGCGCAACTTGGCTGGCAGGACATGGAAATCGGACGCAAAGACAGCGGCGAGCCGTTTGTAATTTTGCACCCGGCGGGCCAGACCCTGCTCAAAGCGAGGGGCGCCCGGTCGGTTTTCATCAGCCTGAGCCACACGCAGGCACACGCGGCGGCGGTCGCGATTCTCGAGGCCGCTTGAATCATGAATAAACCGCTGCGCGTGGTGCTGGTCGCGGCCGTAGCAGTGCTCGCGGTAGTCTTCGTCGGGCTCTCGCTGCGCAAGTCGAGATCGCGAGAGGCGCTCCAACTTTATCAAGCCGAACTGCGCGCCAAGGGGGAAATGTTGACCTTTGCAGAGCTGACCAGCTCACGGCCAACGAACCTGAACTTTTCGCTCGCAACTCTCACGAACGCGGTGTTCAAGTTGCGTCTCGGACCGGTGAATCCCGGTAACCTGGATCTCAGGAAGGCAGTGGCGCCAGGCCAAGCGCGGGTGCTCTGGCTGGAGCCGTCCGCTATGGAGAGCTGGGTCCGCGGAACGAGCACCGCGGTAAGCTGGGAAGTCCTGGCTGTTCAAATGCGATATAATCGGGAAGCGCTGGCTGAAATCCGTGAGGCCCTGCGAGACCCTGCTCCCGACTTCGGAGTGCGCCCGACTTTCCAGCCCGGCCCGGTGTCCTCGTTCATCGCCATCCGCACCGTCGGCCGATTCCTGGCAGTCGCTGTCATCGACAGCCTTCATCGCACGAACAGAGAGGAGGTGTTGCAAAATCTTATGTCGCTGACCTCGCTTGCGCGGTTGAACCGGGATGAATATACGCTTGTGAGCCAGATGATTCGCATCGCGATTGCACGATTGGCTTTGGCTACAACATGGGAGGCTTTGCAAGACCCGGAATGGACCGAGTCAGAGCTTCATCAGATGCAGAAGGCCTGGGAGAGCATCGACTTGCTGGATGGTTTGGAGAAAGGCTTCCTGGGCGAGCGTGCCCTGCAGGAGGAGCTCTGGGCTGCAGGCTTCAAACCGAGCCTGCTTCGCCCGAGGCAACCCCCCCGTCTCCCTCCGCCGCCAAGGCTGGTATTGGACGATATGGTAAACGACTACTTCTGGGTGCCGGCATACAAGCTCACGAGCGCCAACGAGGATGAATTGTTTTGCCTCAAGTCCATGCAGCAGGCGCTCGAGGGGACTCGGTCACTCAAGGCGCACCGGCCGTGGCAGCAGGGCAAGGCGCGCTTCGCCAAGACCGTGGCAGAGATCGAGCGAGTCGCCGGTTTGCCTGAGGGGTTCCGTTATTGGATCAGTCGCGTGGCGCTTCCTAATTTCACCAAGGCCGGGGAGACGACGGTTCGGGCCGAGACCGAGCGGCAGATGACTCTCGCGGTTCTGGCGTTGAAACGCTATCAACTGCGCTATGGGAAGGCCGCGCCCGATTTGGCGACGTTGGTCCCGGAATTTCTTGGTTCGGTCCCGTACGATTGCATGAGCGGCGAATCGTTGCGCTATCGGCTCAATTCCGACGGCACTTTTTTGCTCTACTCTGTTGGAGAAGATGGCAAGGATGATGGTGGGGATCCGACGTCCACTACCGCGAGCCGATTTGATTTGTGGGACGGACGGGATGCGGTGTGGCCGGCGCCGGCGAGCGCGGAGCGAGCGGCCCATGCTCCGTGAGCCATTTGCCGAGTCGCAGTTCGACGGAAGACTAATGGGCTTCCTCGGCGTGAAGCCGAAAGCCGAAAGCCGAAACTCGAATGAAACCCGAATTCCCAAATCCGAATTCGTCATGGGAAGATTTCCAAATGAGTTACCGCCAATCGCGCACGTCGCGCTCGACCTTCGGAATTTGGATTTGCAACGAAAACGGGCGGAGCGCGGACATTCTTGTCCGCAGCAACGTAGAAGAACCCGCAGCCCCAGGAAATTTGTTGAGCAACGCGAACAGTCGTAGCCTGCTGCGGACAAGAATGTCCGCGCTCCGGTGTCCGTGCCGAGATCCGCTCGTTCAGGGATTGAATGCGCGAAACTTTTTGCTAACAGTTGCCTATGCTGTTGTTTCGGGAGAAGGTGCCGGCCGAGTGGCTGACGAAAGTGCTGTCAGATTTGCCGGCGGTGCTGGTGGACCATGCGCACCTGGAGCGCAAAGCCGCAACCAGCGCGTTGAACCTCGAGAAGTATCGCGACCTCTTTCCACGCGTGCACGAGTTGAACGCGATTGCCATCGAGGAGTTGCAGCACTTTCAGCTCGTGCTGGATTTGCTCCGGCGGCGCGGCATCTCCTTCGGCCAGCCGTACCCCAGCCCCTGGATTGCCGGTCTCATGCGCGCGGTCCGCAACGGCCAGCGCCACCAAGTCATCGATCACTTAATTTGCTGCTCGCTCATCGAAGGTCGAAGTTGCGAGAAGTTTCAGATACTGGCCACCGAATTGAAGGCTGTTGATGCCGAGCTGGCAACATTCTATGCCAGCCTGGTCGAATCTGAAGGCAACCACTATGCCACTTACCTCTTAATGGCCAAAGCCATCGATGAGCAGGAAACGCAGCGGCGAATGGATGAATTCCTGGATCTGGACGCCAAACTAATTCGCCAACCGAACCCGCTCCCGATGCTCCATTAGCCGAAGATTAGTGTTTATTAGTGTCTATTAGTGGTTCGACTGATCCGTTGTGCCTCATACCGTCGGACGAAAGCGGCCCACTTGCTCCTGCAACCGCGCGGTGATCTGACCTAGCGAACAGTGCTCGACCGTTCGCACCAGTTCGGCGAACACATTTCCCCCGCGCTCGACGACCTGGCTCAATCGGTCCAGGGCTCGAGGGGCCTGCTCGCGATGAGCGCGTTTGAATTTTCTCAAGCGAGCGATTTGCCGAACTTGTTGAGCGCGCGGCGTGCGGACGACTTTGACTTCCGGCAGGCTCGCGCTTCGGTCGCCATATCGGTTCCAGCCGATCACAGGCCGCAGTCCGTTGTTGATTTGTTTTTCGTAGCGATAGGCGGCCGCCTGAATCTGACTGCGTTGATAGCGTAATTCAGTTGCCGCCAGGACCCCGCCGAGCTGATCGATTTGTCGAAATTCATCGAGGATGGCTTGCTCGAGGGCGCGCTCGACAATCTTCATTCCGGGCGAGCCGGCCAGCGCATTCATCATGAGTTTGAAGAGCCCCGACTCCTCCAGCAGGATGGCCTGGGCATGCGCGGCGAGGCGCACATATTCCTGGCTGGGCGTGGTGAACGGCTCATCGGCGCTATTGCTGTGGCAGGAGTTTGTAGCGTTCATATAGGCCAGCAGCAGCTCGACCGCTGTGCGCGTGAGATTGTTTTTGTACTCGGAGGCGATAAGCGAACGGCCGCTGGTCTGCGTGTGCAGCTTGAACATCTGTGCGCGCGATCCGGCATGAAACACATCCCGCATGCCAATCGCCCATAGCTTTCGGCAGACGCGGCCCAAAGCGAGGTATTCGAGGTCCAATCCGCAATCCAGGAAAAAGGAGAGCCGCGGACCGAAGCGGTCCACCGGCAAGCCGCGCGCGCGGAACATCTCGGCATAGGCAAAACCATTCGACAGCGTGAACGCCGCCTGCTGCACGGGAGTCGCGCCCGCTTCGGCAATGTGGTAGCCGCTGATCGAGATCGGATACCAGCGCGGCATGTGAGCGGTAGTGAACTCGACCATGTCGGTCAGAAACCGCAGCGAAGCTTCGAGTGGGAAGATGGCCTCGTTCTGAGCCTGCACTTCCTTGAGAATGTCGGCCTGGACGGTGCCGCGCAGTTTTGGAAGAACGCCACGGCCAAAACGCTTCTGCGCTGCCGCGACATACATCGCGAGGAGGATCGGCGCCGGGCCGTTGATGGTCATCGAAACTGAAAAATGTTCATCTCCAAAAGGGAAGCCGGCATACAACCTCGCCATGTCTTCGATGGTGTCAATCGCGACTCCTCCTTCACCGACTTTGCCCGACACGCCATCGGCGTCACTGTCCAGGCCATAAAGAGTTGGACCATCAAAAGCTGTGCTAAGTCGAATCGAAGGCTGGTGCCTGGTGAGATAGTGGAAACGCCGATTGGTGTCCTCTGCCAGGCCGAGACCAGCGAAAAGTCGCGTCGGTTCTTCAACCGAAGACCCCGGCCCAATTTCCGCTTTCTGCTTTCTGCTTTCTACTTTATTCGCCAGATACATCTCCGGATAGGCCGCAGTGACGAAGGGAAATTCGCCGGGCAAACCTTCAGCGGAGAGAAAGCGAGCGATTTCGCCTGGCTCGTCTGTTTGAGGCAAAGCCATGCGGGGCAGTTTTAGACCGGTGGGCGTCTCAACCGCCGGCACCTGCTCATTAATCTTGCGCCAGCGCCGACGCAACTCACTTGCGAACCTGCGATCGCTTCGCGCTTTTTGCACCTGGGCTTCCACGAATCGTTCGTGCGCTTCGTGAGCCCTGATAACGTCTGACAGCACGCTCATAACTTTGGATCTGTGTTAGTCAATCGCGGTTGGACATGATAAGGGTGAAGAGCTGATCAGTGCCGGGATCGCTGTGGCGCTTCGCAGTCGTCGCAATAAGTGGCGGCAGGCGCCGGTTCAGGACCAGGCGTTGCTCGAGCTCCGACATGGCAGTCTTTGCTGCCGGCAAGTCCGTTTTGTTGACCACAACGATCCCGGCTTCGTCGAGCATGGCGATCTTCTGCAGTTGCAAGCGCCCGCCGTACTCGGGACTCATCACCAGGACTTGGTGGTCCACCAATCCGCGCCCGAAGGGCATATCTTCCTGACCTATCCCGACGCTTTCGATCAGGATTAAATCGAATCCCGCGCGCTTGAGAATGCGGACGCATCGCCCGGTGACAGCGGAGACCCAGCCCCCCCGGCCCCGCGTTCCCAAACTGCGCATAAAAACGCGGTCATCCTGTGCATAAACCATCGTGGCACGGTCGCCCAATAACGCGCCTTTGCCAACGAGGCTCGGGTCGTGGGAAAGGACTGCCAGCCTGCCTTTCGGTCGGGCCTTGAGAAACCGCGACGTGAGTTCATCAATCAGCGTCGTCTTGCCCGCCCCACCGGGGCCGGTGATGCCGATGGTGAGGGGCGACCCGCCGTCGCTCCGCTCTGGCGCGGCAATGGGGAGAGGGTGGAGGGTCGAGGGTCGAGGGTCGAGGGTCGAGGGAACGGGGCCAGCCGCTGCAGCGGTAAGTAATTTCGAGAGCTTCAGGTCAGTTAACTTCCCAAGGAATTTCAATTGGGAAATAGACGGGTGCTGCGAATGATATCTTGATCGAACGAATCCAACGATGTCGTCGAGCGGGGTGCCGGCAAAGAAGATTTCATCGACGCCGCGTTCTTTCAGAACTCTGGCATCGGCCTCGGTAATTGTGCCGCCGCCGCCGCCGAACACGCGGATGTGGCCGGCTCCCGACTTGCGCAGCAGCCGCAATAGCTCGCTGAAGAACTCGATGTGCCCGCCATTGTAGGAAGAGATACCGATCGCCTGTGCGTCCTCTTGAATAGCGGCCCGAGCGATGTCGCGCACAGATCGATGATAGCCAAGGTAAATGACCTCGATTCCATGACGAGCGAGTTCCAGATTGATTGTGAGGATCGGGCTGTCATGGCCATCACAAATCGGCACGACCGTGAGGATGCGCGGACTTCCGCGGACCGCGCTCAACCGCGGAGAATTCGATCGTTGAGATCTCGCTTTCAATTGCAAGCTCGTCGGCAAAAGCCTAGGACAAATGCCTGCCTGGAGCAAACTTTCACTCGGGGTGACTCGCCCTGATGAACAAACGGACCTCGTGCATCGTCGATCAAGTAGGCATATGAAACGGCGACTCTTATCAATCTGGATAATGGCTGCACTGAGCTTGACCTGGCTTACAGGCTGCGTCGAACGCACCGTTTATGTGCAGGGCCCACCAGGCGCCACGCCTCCGCCGGGCCAGGTGATCATCACCGAGCCTCCGCCGCCGCCACAAGTGGACGTCGTCATTGCGGCACCCGGTCCAGGTTGCGTGTGGACACCAGGTTACTGGAGCTGGCGCGGGCACTGGGTTTGGGTCGGTGGCAGATGGGTTGTCCCGCCGCATCCCCGCGCCGTTTTTGTTCCCGGCCGCTGGGTCCGCCACGGCCATGGCTGGGTCTGGATTCGCGGCCATTGGGGTTGATGGCTCGCCACATCTCGACGGCTGAGCTTGGATGGATCGATTCCCACATGCTGGGAGTTTCCGAAAAAACTCGCTTGCAATCTCGCGGGAGTTTCGTAGTTTATCCGAGCCTCTCTGGAAGCGAGCGTAGCTCAGCCTGGTAGAGCATCACGTTGCCAACGTGAGTGTCGAGGGTTCGAATCCCTTCGCTCGCTCCATCTTAATCCTCAATGACTTAGGCGAAAACGTGGCGTGAGTGGCAACGTCCAGTGACAACAAATCCAAGGCTGGCCAGCAATGTCTAAGAGAGTCCAAGGTCCGCACTTGAGACATTCCATACCGTGGCGAAAGTTGATTACCTACATGTTCATGAGGACGACCTGCGCTGAACTCGTTTGTTTTTCCAAGCAGCATTGGAACCAGGAGGCGCTGAGCTGCACCTGTCAGCAGGGTCTGCTGAACTGGAAATTGCTTCTGCACGTCAGATAGCCGAGAAGCTGTCCCGGCGCTCAACTCTCATTGGCAAGGGTGTTGCAATGGTTGGTTCGTTAGGTTCTAATCACGTTCGAAGGCCGTCCCCGCCGATGTAACCCTTAAACCAGGCTGGGCATTTATCAGCAGGGCCATAGTAGCCCCAATCCTGAAGGGCATCGATGAAAACAGCTTCCGCCACGTTCCCAGTGGCGAACCCACTCGCGTTAACGAATGAGCAGAATAGCCCCTTCTGCTTGGCGAAATGTTCAAGAGGGCCACTTGGCTTGACCCCGGGCAAGTCCATTGCACCGACGAGCATACCGTTAGGCCCGCCGAAGTCCGGCAGGAAGGCGAGGCATCCAAGTGGCAGGTCGCCGGCAGCGGAGGGCGCGAACGCCCGGACCCCAAGCTTGCGGCAGGCTGTTTGCCAATTCCTAGATGCGAGCTCCAGAGTTTTTGGATCGATGGCTACCATAGGTCCGGACTGTCGCTCCCGTCGCGGTGGGAGAACACCACGGGCGAGTTGAAAAATGGCCTATAAAGATTGATGTCGCCCGCTTCGCCTAGAACGTGTGTCTGAAATTCTCGGGTGCGTGCTCTTTCGGCGGCCTCTTGAGCCGCGTCTTTGGAGGCGAAGTATAGGAAAAAATGAAACGCATGTGGCTTGTTGAGGTCCGAGCCGAATCCCCGCAGTTGTCGCAGAACTTCCTCCTGAAAAGAGGCGGATATTTCACTTCTGCTTGTGTATGCCGTTTGCTGGGGCGAGTCTGGAGTCTTGGCATGGATCATTGTGAGTAGTCACCGGCAGCGTCCAAGCAGGTTGCCGAATCGTGCATGCGGATTGCTCTGTGTTGCAGCCCATTGTTTCGGCATTCACGGTACACTACGCTTCTGATGATTATGCACCGCCAGAAAGGTGTTCTAAAGCCTCCATGTTGACAGTGATGTAACCTGGTGATGCGCTGATGGTCTGGTGCAGCCCCGCGCTTTGCAACGTTGCATGAGGAATGTCTTTCAGGATTTCCGGTACGACGACAAGAAGAGCTTTGGTGGAACGGGCGCGCTCTGCACAACGGTACGCGCTCTCCGCCCCCTCACCTGCCAGGCTCGAGGCACCGAATTCAATCTTGCCCATGCTAACTCCAGCGTGAAATGTCGCTGGGGGCAGCCCCTTCTTCTTGTAGCCCTCGTTCGCCCGGTCAAGTTCGCGTTTTAAGGACAGGAATAATTTGAATATTGATGTCGTCAGGTCGTCGCTATCGTCCTTCAGCCAAGCCATTCTGTACACTTCTCCCCTTCCCTGATAACTAGCGGGACGCGAAGCTTCAATCTGGGCTATGGCGATCCGCTCGATAACTCTTGCGTACTCGGCTAACGTGCGGGGGTCCATTCCGACGAGTTTCTGTAAGACCCCGCTGATGTCGAAATCAACAACGGCTACCAAGCATTCTCCGGTTTGTGCGAAAGGGGCATTCATCTCTTTATGTTCTTGATAAGGTCCGGAAACATCTGGTTAATATCCTCGACGGTGTATCCATTTTCCAGCAAGACCGAACGAATTTCATCAAATCCCCCGCCCGTCCTAAATTTGTCATCGAGGCTCTTCGCAAATGCGTCGCGAATCCGCTGAGCCTGCTCAGGTGTTATAGATTTGAGCGCTTTCGCAGGTTGCACCAGGGGCTTCTTCGATTTCGTGCAGATCTTTTTTATCCACTTCCACAGACCGAGTCCGCCCTCGGCGCCTTTTTCTGCCTCGCCGATTCCGCTTATTATCGCCACGACATCCAAGCCCAACTCCACTGACTTCTCTCCTGCAGGTTTGAGAAAGTCGTTTAGGAAGTAGTCTCCGAGACGCTGTCCATGGGTGGTGTCACCAAAGCGGTACAGGCCGCCTAAGCTCATGGGGTCCGTCGTTGGCCACTCGCTTGGCGGCACACCATCATGCGGTTGGCCATACCGATCCATCCACAAATCCAGCCCAAATGGGTCCACACTGTTCAAAGGCGAGTTTCCCACGAACCCATACAAATTGATTCCGCCCGCTTCGGCGATGGGATCTTCCGATGTCCATCGCTGCAAACCCGAGTCATAAGCTCGGAAGGGGTAAAGCGTCAGGCCCGACATGCCATGCTTCGGCATCGAGGAAAACTGCATTGAATTTGCATCAGCGAGCTTGCCCCATCGTCCGATGATATTGCCGAACGGGCCGTAAAGGTATCGCGCTGCGATGTTCTGCTGCGCGTCAATGAGAGTGCTGATGTTTCCTGCGCCATCAGAATGGTAAAATGTTGAAGCTCCATTACCATCCGTCCGGGCGAGCAGCCCTCCGATTCCGCCCGCGCCGGCAAATGTGCCGCTCAAGTCCAGGCCGCGAGGGTAACTCGCTTGTGCAACATTATTACTGTCGCGTTCCTGAATCGGGAGAAGGCCATCATAAACAAGGCGCGTTTCGTTCGTCAGCAGCCACCCGCTCTGCCACTTGTAATCGCGCTGAATGCGTCGCCGCCCGAGGCCGTCGTAAACGAATTCGGAGCGGTAAGCGTTAGAGACTGTAACAGCCGTCAATTGCTCATCGGGGCTATATTCGAACCAGCGCGTGCCGTCGCTCTTAAGATTGCCGTCAGAATCGTTGGTGAGGGACAGAGAGGACGGAAGAATGGCAACTACTGTGTTGGTCACGTTCGTGCCATAAACGTTTTTAGCAATGATTGTGAAGGTGTTAGTGTCGCTTAGCGCGTTGTTGGTGCGTGCGAAGGTCAGATCCCCATAGAGTTCCGCCACCGCGCCGCCCACGGTGACGTTCGTCGCCGGAGCCGGCGTCGCACCGCTCACAGTTAACGTTCCCATGCGTGTGACATTTGTAATTTCATTCCCTCGATCGAGATTAAATGTCTGAACCAAGGCTCCATTGGTGCGAGTCCGCAAGTTGTGCGCCGCATCGAAGCCGAAGCCAAGTTGCTCGTTTTGCCGGGCCGCTCCACTTGCTTCCTTGGCACTCCACGACGCCAGTTGGTTGATAGCATCGTAAGCGATTGAAACACTATCGTTTGTCAGACCGAAGTCGCGAACGATGTTGGTCCGCAAACCCAGCGGGTCATGAGTGTAGCTGTAGCCGTCCAGAACATGGCCCCAGTAATTGACCAAGGCCGTGTAATCCTGGCGATTGAGGCCGTCGAAATGATTGGTGAAGTAAGCGGCATTGGGTAGCCCAAGGGTCTGCACGAGCGAGCCGGGCGAACCGCCGTATCCGTAAGTGAACGTGCCGGCAAGTGATGAGATGGTTCCGAGGCGGCGGGCCGAATCGTACACGTAAATCTGACTGAGCGCAGGGGAGGCTGGATTAAATGCAAGAGTCGTGCGTTGGCCCTCCGTGTAGCTGTTTGTCACGGTGTCATTTGTCCAAGGGCCGTCCTCCGTCAGCAATTGACCAGCCGGGGTGTAACTGAAAGCAGTCGTGCCCGACTGATCGATCATGGTCTTCAATCGATTGAGCGCATCGAACGCATATGAATTCGAGTAACCCGTATAAGCGATGTTGGTGATGTTTCCGAGCGCATCCGGGGAAAAAGCCGTGTTCCCAAACTGTGGTGTCCATCGGTTGGTAACCAGGCCATTTGGATTTCGGGCCAGCCGGAGCACTTCCCGGAGCGCATTGGTTTTCCCCATAAGCCAGCCATATTGGTTGAAGGCCCAAGTCGTGTGATTGCTGTTGCCGTCCCACAAATCGGTCACTTCATTGAGCGAGTTGTAATTGAGCCAGACCACTTCCTGTTTAGCGTTCGTGACCGACAGCACCCGGCCCGCCGCGTCTCGATTAAACCAGGTGACCTTCTGGTTTTGATTGGTGTATGCCAGCAGGCCATTGGTATTCCAGAGAAGCCCCATAGTCCCACCACCGCTCGGATACGAGCGGCTCAGAAGGCGATCGAGAAGGTCGAACGTATTTGTGACTGTCACGCCATACGCATCGGTAATCTGGATCGGACGATCCAAAGAGTCGAAAAGCACGGCCTGCACCCGGCCATACGCGTTACTGATGGAAGTGGCTAGTCCCTGGTTGTTATACCCGAGGTTCATGCCCCGGCCCAATCCATCCGAAACGCCGGTCAGACGCTGCACCGAATCAAACGCGTAAGTGAGGCTGCTGTTATCAGGACGCAAGATGTTCGTCACCAAGCCCTGGTTGTTATAGAAGACGCTGGTCGTGTTGGTGAGCGCGTCAGTGATACTGGCCAGCGAGCCGCAATTGCACCATGAGAGCAGTGTCACATTGGTCAGCGCATTCGTGATTGAGGTTGGAAACTCCAGACCGTTATACCCCACAGTTGTCCAATTCCCCATTCTGTCTTTGTATCCAGCCAGGGAGAGCCGATCATAAGTGTTCGAAATGCTGGAGCCATCCGGGAAGGTCGTTCCGACGAGCCTATTCAATCCGTCCCAGAAATTGGTGATCTTCAGACCCAGATCATTTGAGACGGTCAGTGGCAGGCTATTGGTGTAAGTAAACGTCAGCGAGCGCCCGGTCGCCGACCATGTCACGTTCGAGAGCAGGCTGCCGTTTGCGCTGGCGGAATTTGAAGCATAATACTTGAGTGCAACGCTCAGGCCGCTGGGCAGCGTGAAACCACCCAGGTTATGAGTCGGGCCAAAAGTAAGTGTGGTCGGTTGATTGAGCGAATCGATGATGTTGGTCGGTTGGTGGCTGCCATCATAGGCGATCTTGAGGAACTGGCCTGACGAGTTGCTGATTGTCAGCAGATCGATCGCGTTGGTGGAATAAACGAAATAATTGGAGCGGGCGCCAATGCTCCCGTTGGAGAGAGTATAAGTGGACTCGTTAGTGAGGACTAAACCGGGAGCAGGCGTTGCGCCAGTCGAATATCGGTAAACCGTGGATTGGGTTGTCCCGTCCGGCAGCACCTGAGCCACGCAACCGACCTGGGCGTCGCCGTCCTCTTCCGGCGAGCCTTTGTTGGCATAATTATACCAGAGCCTCGGGGCCTCCGTCTCACCACCCGAGCCAGGTGAAGGCGGACGTTCACTCGAAATTAGTTCCGTGATGGATAGCTCATCGACCGCGCTCAGCAGCCAGCGCCTGAGTTCGCCCTTTCGGAAATCTGCCGCACTCAATTGCCCCAGCGCATACCCCAGACTGCCCACGTTGTTGCGGAAGCCGCTGGACAATGCCGTAAACTGGCCTCTGTCCCAATGAAACGTGTTACGATAGACCAAATTCCCGGCACCACTACTTCCGTTTGTCGCACCGGTGTCGAAAATCTGCCCTGTCACAGTCGGCCCGGTCAAAGAGTTGGTCAGCAAACCGGTCCCGTCATGCAGATAATAAAAAAGTTGCTGCGCGCCTTCCGGTTCGCTCACATACACCGCCCGCTGGATATAGCCGTTGGTAATGGTCAAGTCCCGGTTTGAATAGAAACCGAAGCTCGTGACGCCGTAAGGCGTCGTCAGGTTTGTAATCCAGCCGTTGGTTCCTTGATAAGCGAAAGTACTGCTGTTAGACATCGCGTCGGTGATTCCGGCAAGCAGGCCATTGCTAAAGCTGTTCCCGAAGTTAAGCGGATAAGTAAATTGCGCCTTCCGGGCATACGTATCATCAAACTCTATTACCTGCCAGCCATGGAGCGCCCATTGAGAAGAATCCATGGAGTAATCGTTTGTGTGATAGATGAATGTATTAGTCCGGCCATCGGGATCGACCACATACCGGATGCGCCACGCCACATATTCCGCTCCGCTGGGGTTCCTGAAGAAATTCGTGTAATTATAGTGCTCGTAACCCAGACGAGTGACACGGCCGTGCGGATCGATGCGCTGAGTCAGAAATGAATGAGCGGTGCTATTGTATGGATACACGTAATGGCCCGAACCGTCGAAGGCGTCGGAAATTGACAGGCCGAATATGTCCTGGCTGCCATCAGGATAAAGCAACTTGAACCCTATACCTGGGTCGCCCCAATACGTGCCATCGCTGTTCGTGGACGGAGTATTGGTGCAGACCGGGTAACCCAGTGCCGAATTCGGTTGCAGGGAGAAAAGGCTTACCGAGTTGCTCAGCGCCGCCTGGCTGCTGTTGGTGTAGAAATAATCGACCCCACCCTCCGCGCGGAACAACAGAGCTTCTTGGCCCAGGCTGTAAGGTTTGATCGTGGTGTTTGGGTTTGTGTTCATCACCGATTCCCAGCCGGCGTCCCAAAAAAGGACGTTCATCATCCAGTTATGGCTCCAGGAGGCATTGGTCATACCGTAGGTGCGCATATAGTTCACCTCGGGGCTGCGGGCGGCGGACAGGCGGACCTGCAGAGTGTTGTAGAGGTTTGGCACCTCGTCAAAATCCGGCAGCTTGTATCGCTGCTTGTAAAGCCAGCGAAACACCACTGGCTGGCCCGACGATGTGAAGTAGCTCAGCGGCACATCGGAAATGTGCAGGTTCACGTAAGGCTCATTCACCCACCAGCGGGAAATTCCAGAATCCGATTGGCAGTTGGTACAACTGACTTGATTGCCGCCCGCGCCGGCCGCGCCTGATGCTGGCGCACCCGCCGCGCCAGGCGACATGTGGCAACCACTATCGTTTTGATCTCGAAAGCGGGTGCTGTTTGTATTGATGACGTGTGCGTGAGCTTCTAAAGCGATCATCATCCCGATGAGCAGGAGCGTGAAAGTGGCGTGCTTCAAGAACTTTGAGATTTTGTTCATCGACTTGTCCTCCTGGGTTACGGAATGCCATTAAACCCGCTCGGCGTGCTGAGCCAGATGGAGAATCCCTCCGACACTTGGGGCTTCGTCCCATACAGATATTCTTGCTTGTTGCTCAAGGCATCCAAGTCCGGGTCGAGATTTGCTAATCCTGAAGTCTGGGGGTTTAGCCGGTTGAGCACCTTCCAGGCGTCTGGGATCCCATCCCCGGCCGAGAAAGCGTTCGTTGGGGAGGTTTTACTGACCAGAAGCTCGAACGCGTCCGTGAGTCCGTCGCCGTCCTGATCAGTTGGTTGACCCAGAATCAGGAACGCGGCCACATTCGGCAGATTCGTTATCGATAAGCTGTTCGTTACGCAGTGATAGGCTTGCCCCATCCAACTCCAGGGATGATTGGTGTCGGAAGAGAGCGCCAAGATGCTATTGGCAAAGACATCGTAGAGCACACCATCGGCGCCACCGCGAATCATGAAGCTCAGGTTCATGGTCGAGTTGGTGCCGAGTTTCGCCACGAAATTTGTTATCCAGATATTTGTGCTCAGCACACAATCAACAGCATTTGTGCCCCCTTGAGTGATGTATCCGGATCCAGTGACAATGTTGAATATGGGGTTGGCCGTGTTCGTGAACGGCGCCGACGTGATATTGATCCAGTTATCTGGGTTCAGGCGGAAGATTACAACAGTTCCGTCGTAGATGTTTTGAATGGCCGACTGGTCCAGCGGATAATTATACGTGGTAATGTCATCGAACATGCAGTGTGCTTGCAAAAGTCCAGTGGCGGCGTCGCTGCCGATGGTAAAGCCGTTAGTCTGCACGTCCGGCCCGGGCCAGTAGGTTAACGCCGGTGCATTGGTCACCAGGGCTGCGTCAATGTAAAGCGAGCAGTTCGACGATGAATACGTCAGCGTGACCATATGCCACTCGTTCGTCGTCCAGGAAATCGGGGCCGAGAGATACGTGGCACCGGCGCCGTTGGTCTGCGCCGAGAAAAAGATGTTGGTGCCGTCTGTAAACAGGCACCACCACCCGTAAGAGGCATTCGTGGTATATGCCCCGACCTCAATCATCCTGCCGTACTGGCCCCCGAGCGCTCCGTTTGTGCTGGCCCAGGACGCCGGGGCCATCCAGAACGAAACTGACCCGACATCGACAGTCAG